>MDSZ01046018.1_pt1 | contig 14331 bp, 12 predicted proteins | sample 811201 | NCBI WGS metagenome assembly MDSZ01 (sample SAMN05326647, study PRJNA326480) | marine metagenome | isolation source: seawater | place: Indian Ocean: North | collected 2010
ATAAAGAGTTTAAAATCGAAATTATGGATACTAATTTACTCGCAAAAAAGATTCCCTTCAGGAAAATGCATGGGCTTGAAAACGATTTTGTTGTCTTAGATTCGAGGAAGAAAGAAATTAAACTCTCAAAAAATGAAATTATTGCAATAGCTGATAGAAAAACTGGGGTGGGCTTTGACCAGTTGCTAATCATCCAACCGCCTAAAAAATCTAATGGAGTATTTATGAGCGTATATAACTCAGATGGCAATAGGGTTGAAACATGCGGAAATGGAGCTAGATGCATTGCAAAAGTTGTAATGAATGATCTAAATACCAATGAGATAATTATTGAAACCCTAGCAGGTCCAATTAAAGCAAGCAAATACCAGGATGGCCTAATTACAGTTAACCTTGGGAAAATAAAATATAGTTGGAAAGACATACCTATGAGTCGAAAATTAGATACTCTTAATCTAGATTTTGGAATAAAAGATTTACCACATGGCATAGCCGTTAACGTGGGTAATCCTCATGTAGTCTTCTTTGTTAAGGATGTTGAGAATCTTGATTTAACTGAAGTCGGGCCTAAAATTAGCTCAGATAAAATCTTTCCAGATGGGGCTAATGTCGAATTTGCACAATTACTTAGCAAGGATCACATAAGAATGAGGGTGTGGGAAAGAGGTGTTGGGGTCACAAAAGCCTGTGGAACTGGAGCATGTGCGACACTAGTTGCATCAGCAAAAAAAGGGTTAAGTAAAAATTATGCTCGTGTAAGCCTTGATGGAGGAGACCTGTTTGTAGAACTGAGTAAAAATGATGAAGTTAAGATGACTGGGCCCGCAGAATATTCTTTCACTGGTTTAACTGGTTAGATAATCAATGCGCTTAGAGAAAAAAATAAATAATGATAAAGTAAAGGTCGTTACTTTCGGGTGCAGACTCAACCATTATGAATCAAATGTGATGAAAAGAAATGCTGAGCTTGCTAATCAAAGAAATATAATAATTATTAATACATGCGCAGTAACTAATGAGGCTGAGAGACAATGTAAACAAGAGATAAGAAAGCTCAGAAAATTAAATCCTAAATCTAAGATTTACGCAACCGGTTGTGCAGTCCAACTTAATCCAGAAAAATATATAAAAATGGATGAGATTGATAATGTTATAGGAAATGAGTACAAAACAAAAAATAATATGTTCGCAAAGCTGAAGCATAAGAAAAGCTTAGTTACTGACATAATGAAAACGGTTTCTACAAATAAAATAATAGCAGTGAATAATGCCTATAAGGTTAGAGCTAACCTTGAAATACAACAGGGTTGTGACCACAGATGTACATTTTGTATAATTCCTTTTGCAAGGGGAAATAATAGAAGCACACCAATAGGAGAACTAGTTAGATGCACACGTGAACTCTTAATGTTTGGCATTAAAGAAATAACTCTTACAGGAGTTGATATTTGTAGCTATGGAAGTGATCTTCCAGGTAAACCGAGATTAGGGCAAATGATCAGGCGACTGCTTAAACTAGTTCCAGAATTACCAAGGCTAAGATTATCATCGCTCGATCCGGCACAAGTTGATGATGAGCTAATCGATGTTATCAATAATGAAGAAAGGCTGCTTCCATATTTTCATTTGTCTGTACAGTCTGGTGACAATATGATTTTAAAACGCATGAAGAGAAGGCACTCAAGAGAAGACACAATCCAGTTAGCAAAAATAATAAAGTCTGCCAGACCAGAGTCGATACTCGGCTGTGACATAATTGCTGGCTTTCCAACTGAAACTGAAAATAACTTTCAAAATACACTGAAGCTCATAGATGAAGCAAATTTAACAAAGCTTCATGTTTTTCCTTTTTCACCCAAAGAGGGCACACCTGCTAATAAAATGCCTCAAGTCAAACCAGATTTAGTTAAACACCGTGCAAGTGAAATTCGAAAAAAGGGAAATAGAAACTTTAAGAATATTATGAATGGCCAATTAGGTAAAAACGTTAAGGTGCTGGTTGAGAGAAAAAATAAAGGTTATACTGAAAATTACCTACCGGTTAAGCTAACTTCCTCTGCAAAAGAAGGAGAGCTTATAAATACAGTAATTTCAGATAAAACAGATAGATTTCTAATAGCTTCATAAACATGACTAATGAAAAAGAAATAAACATTTACAGTACAGGAAATCTAATTTCCCAACTTAAAAATAGCTCCTCAAAATTTATCAGTGGGCTTAAAAATATAATAGGGGGGAGAAAGATTGATGACGTAACACTTCAAAAAATTGAAGACCTTATGATTTTGGCAGACTTTGGGCCAAGTATAGCATCGTCATTTAGAGATAAACTTACAAACTTCAAAAATAGAGATAGTGCTTCCCTTGAAGAAATTAAGGAAATAATTGCTCAAGAGATAAAAAATATTTTAGAACCATTTGAAATGCCAATCTCAATTTCTACGATGAATAAGCCAAATATAATTCTTGTAGTTGGAATAAACGGCTCAGGAAAAACAACCACGATTGGTAAACTAGCTTATCTTTTTTACCAAAAATATAAAGTGAGCGTTATAGCGGGGGATACCTTTAGAGCAGCCGCGACTGAACAATTAGAAAAAGTCACCAATAAACATCAAATTCAATTATATAAATCGGAAACCGGAAAAGATTCATCAGCTACAATTTATGAATCTTTAATGACTGCAAGAAAAAATAACGACGATATAGTTATTATTGATACAGCAGGACGATTGCATAATAACACTGACTTAATGGCTGAACTAGAGAAAATTGTAAGAGTAATAAAAAAAATTGACCCAAGTGGGCCTCACTCAACAGTGCTGACAGTTGACTCAACAATTGGTCAAAATGCTTACTCACAAGTCTCAAGATTTAAATCTTCAGTTGGAGTTAATGGTTTAATAATTACCAAACTTGATGGATCCTCAAAAGGAGGAAGTTTAATTGGAATTACCGATAAGTTCCATCTACCTATTCATTATGTTGGTATAGGTGAAAAAATAGATCAAATAGAACCTTTTAATGCTAAAGAGTTCTCAAATAGCCTTTTAGAAATTTGATATAGCTAATTTTCCCAGAAAAAAGATGGAGGTTCTTTTTTAGGTGGGAAAGAGTTTCTTTTAGCTGTTTCGTTAAAATCATTCAGAGCCCATACAACGCTTGGGAAAGCTATTTCTTCCCATGGTATTTCTTTAAAACTGAAAAGTTTTGCATCAAGGCTTTCATAACCAGGGCTTAGGCTTTGAGATAGCATTTTAGCTCTAAAAACAATGTAAATTTGGGAGATCCTAGTTATGTTATATATCCCCAAGATACAATCAATTTGAACTCTCGCATTAGCTTCTTCCCAAGTTTCTCTTACTGCTCCTTCTTCAATAGTTTCTCCCGTTTCTAAAAAACCTGCTGGTATTGTCCAATAACCTTTTTGAGGTTGTATGGCTCTCTTAACAAGTAATATTTTGTCCTCCCAGGTAGAGACAGCCCCTACTACAACTTTTGGATTTAAGTAATTAACAAAACCACATTTTAAACAAACATCCCTCTCTCTATCATCGCCCTCAGGTACCTGCCTTACAAATGTATGACAATTTTTTAGCTTGCTGTGATCCATTAGTATAACCCTTAAGTGGACTGTAAATTCTTCTATTAGAACAATTTATTGTATTACATTAACAACATACCTAAGATTCTCCTGACTTTCCATGACACCTTTTAAATTTCTTTCCTGAGCCGCAGGGACAAATTTCATTTCTAGAAACCTTACCCCATGTTGATGAGTCATTTGGATCTCGGTTATTTGGCAATATCCTGGGCATTGACCTTTGAAGTTTTACCTGATCGACCCTTTTTTGCCTTTCAACATCATTTGATATGAACTTTGAACTTTGAAGGCCCGTAGGCTTTAATTGATCTTCTGATGGCTCATTTCGAACTTCTACCCTTGAAAGTATCTCCGTTACACGTCCCCTTAAAGACCCAAGCATCTCCTGAAACATAACAAAAGATTCTTTTTGATACTCCAACAAGGGTTGTTTTTGAGCATATGCCCTTAGATTAATAGAGCCTCTAAGAAAATCTAATTGCTGTAAATGATCCCTCCAACCATTATCAATCATCTGAAGCACAAGACTTTTCTCAACTTTTTTCATTATTTCAGGACCTACATTATTCCTTTTTTCCTCCATTTTATCATCAGATAATTTGCAAAGCCTTTCATACACTTCTTGATTAGCTATACCCTCTTCAGAAAACCAATCAGAAAATGAAATATCTAAGCCTAGCATACGTAAACTTTCCTCATGAAGTAACTTAGAGTCCCATTCTTGGTGCATAGCTTTTGCAGGCATTGAAGAGGAAACCAAATCATCAATTGTTTCCTTTCTCATATCAACAATAAGATCAGATATATCTTCCGAGGACATAACATCTTTCCGTTGATCAAAAATAACTTTCCTTTGGTCGTTCATAACATCATCATACTGCAAAAGATTTTTTCTTATATCAAAGTTTCTTGCTTCAACTTTTTCCTGCGCCTTTTCAATAGCTTTATTAATCCAGGGGTGAATAATTGCCTCTCCATGTTCCAAGCCAAGGCGCTTAAGCATACCATCCATTCTATCCGATCCAAATATTCTCATAAGGTCATCCTGTAGCGAAAGAAAGAATCTTGAAGAACCAGGGTCGCCTTGCCTACCAGAACGTCCCCTTAGCTGGTTATCAATTCTTCTGCTTTCATGTCTTTCAGTCCCTATGACAAAAAGGCCACCTGCCTCTATTGCCGTTTCCTTATCAACTTTAACTTTTAGAGCAATTTTCTCGCGTTCTTGCTGGGATAAGACTCTACCCTTATTTTTCTCCTCATTCTCAATTAATATTTCAACATTACCCCCAAGTTGAATATCTGTTCCGCGCCCAGCCATATTAGTTGCAATAGTTACTGCACTAGGAACACCTGCTTGGGCTATGATACTCGCTTCTTTTTCATGATACTTTGCATTTAAAACCTCAGTTTTAACTTTTAATTTTTTCTTAAGAAGTTTTGCAAGTTTCTCTGATTTTTCAATAGACACAGTTCCAACTAAAACCGGTTGATTCTTATTGTTACATTCCTCGATCAACTCAACAATGGCCTCGTTTTTTTCATCTTCAGTTCTATAAACCTCATCATTAGCATCAATACGTACTTGTGGGAGATTGGATGGAACTGAAACGACCTCTAAAGCATAAATCTGTGCAAATTCTTCTGCCTCAGTCATTGCAGTTCCAGTCATACCAGCTAATTTAGGGTACATTCTAAAATAATTTTGATAAGTTATGCTTGCTAAAGTTTGATTCTCGTTTTGAACTGGTACATTTTCTTTTGCTTCTATTGCTTGATGTAACCCCTCAGACAGTCTCCTCCCTTCCATAACTCTTCCCGTAAACTCATCAATTAAATGAACTCTTTTATCTTTAACAAGATAGTGAACGTCATATTGAAATAAATGGTGAGCTCTAAGACCTTGATTTACGTGGTGAATAAGAGAAATATTTTGCAGGTCATAAAGTTGTCCATCATTAAGAATCCCCTCCTTAAAAAGTAAACTTTCAGCATGCTCAGACCCTTCGTCTGTTAGTGCAACTGAACGAGCTTTCTCATCTATCTCATAGTCATCTTTATTAAGCATAGGAATTATCTTATCTACTTGATTATATAAGTCAGTCTTATCCTGTGATGGCCCTGAGATAATCAGAGGAGTTCTAGCTTCGTCGACTAAAATTGAGTCTACCTCATCAACAATTGCAAAAGAAAAGGGTCTTTGCACCATATCGTCAATCGTAAACTTCATGTTGTCTCTTAAGTAATCAAAACCATATTCATTATTTGTTCCATAAGTAACATCGCATCTATACGCATCTTTTCTATCTTGGTCAGACATGCCACCTTGAATACAGCCAACTGATAAGCCCAAAAAACTGTATATTTGCCCCATCCATTCAGCATCACGATTTGCCAAATAGTCATTAACAGTAATTACATGTACACCATTTCCTGTAAGTGCATTCAAATACACCGGAAGAGTTGCAACCAAGGTCTTTCCCTCTCCAGTACCCATTTCTGCAATTTGCCCCCTATGAAGTATTACGCCCCCCATGAGCTGAACATCATAATGTCGCTGGCCAAGAGTACGCTTCGATACCTCTCTTACGGTAGCAAAAGCATCGACAAGGACAGTGTCCAATGTTTCTCCATTAGATACTCTTGTTTTTAAATCTGATGTTCGAGACTGTAATGATGAGTTATCAAGCTTCTCAAGGTCTCTTTCCAGCTTGTTTACTTCATCAATAAGTGGGCGTAATTTTTTTATTATTTTATCATTACTGGTTCCAAATAATGTTTTGGAAAGGGCGCCTAGCATGGTTACCTCAAATTGTGTTATTAAACTCTAAATAAAACTTTTTTTGGGCTCAAAATAACCCAATTTAATTCATAATATTACGTTAAAGGTAATATATATGAAATTTAATATGAATCGAGGGCTTAATGCAAAAAGACTCACATATAAAAAAATTTAAAAGCTTTCCTAAACTTCCAAAAATTAATGGCTTTAGGTTATCTTCTTGTAATGCAAACATAAGATATGAGGGACGTCATGATCTCATGCTTGCTGAGTTTATTTCTGGCACTTCAGTTGGAGGTATTATGACCAGTTCACAGGTTATTGGAGCGCCCGTGAAATGGAATAAAAAAATAATTTCACATGGCAAAGCCCGAGCATTGGTTGTTAATTCTGGAATTGCAAATGTATTTACAGGAAAAGATGGTGATTTAGCTGTACTTAAAACTGCTAATAAAGTCTCAGAAGAACTAAATTGTAATTTAGATGAGGTTTTTATAGCGTCGACCGGCACAATTGGAGAATATTTAGATGATAGTAAAATTACCAATAAAATAGGTTGGCTTTTATCTAACCTAAAAAAAGATAATTGGGAAAATGCTGCAAATTCTATTCTAACAACTGATACTTTTCCAAAAGGTACTTCACAGTCTTGCCAAATTGACGGAACTGACGTTCAAATTGCGGGTATTGCAAAAGGATCAGGAATGATTGCACCAGATATGGCTACAATGCTAGCCTTCATAATAACCGATGCAAATTTATCATCTAACTTAATACAAGAATTAATAAAAAATGGTAATGAAAAAAGTTTTGGATGCATTACTGTTGATAGCGACACTTCAACTTCAGATACCCTTTTAATGTTCTCAACAAATCAAGCAAATCACGAGAGAGTTTTTGATATAAATGACCCCAGATTAAAAGACTTTGCCTTAGCCCTCGATCAGGTTTTAATTGATTTAGCAAAAAAAATTGTAATAGACGGAGAGGGGGCAAAAAAATTTATTCAAATTAATACCAGAGGGGCTGTAAGCAATAGCTCTGCAAAAAAAATAGGGCTTAGCATAGCAAACTCTCCTCTTGTAAAGACAGCAATAGCAGGAGAAGATGCTAATTGGGGAAGAGTTGTGATGGCAATTGGAAAATCAGGAGAAAAAGTAGATGCTGGACAAATTAGTGTTTCATTTGGGAGTTTCCAACTAGCCTCAAAAGGAGAGAAAGTAAAAAAGATTGATGAGGTCAAAATAGCAGAGTATTTAAAAGGCGAGTTCATAGAAATATTTGTAAGTGTTGGAAATAACGATGGAGAATCTACAGTTTGGACCTGTGATCTCACTCGCGAATATATAGCAATTAATGCAGACTATAGAACATAACATGTTGTTAGTAGTTGCAGGTGTAATTATAAATAATAATAATAAAGTCTTAATAAGTAAAAGACCGGAAGGTAAACATCTAAGTAACTTATGGGAATTTCCCGGAGGGAAAATAAAAAAAGGTGAAACTCCAGAGAAAGCCCTAGAAAGAGAGCTAAAAGAAGAACTTGATATTTCCATTAATACAGACAAGTTAAAACCAATTACATTTGCATCCCACTCTTACAAAGAATTTCACCTACTGATGCCCCTTTTCTTATGTGAGCAATGGGGTGGCAATGTTAAGCCAATGGAAAATCAAGAAATTAGGTGGATAGAACCCGAGGCAATTATAAATTACCCAATGCCTCCTGCAGATAAGCCTCTAATTAAAAACCTAATAAATTGGTTGGAATACAATTATTCAATATTAAAAAAGGCAAGATGAAAATGAATAGAAATCTATCTGCTGCATTAATAGTAATTGGAAATGAGATTCTATCTGGTAGAACACAGGATTTAAATATAAAGTTTTTAGGTGGAGAACTTGGTAAAATAGGTATTTTCTTGAATGAGGTAAGAATAATTGCAGATAACGAAAATAAAATAATAAAAACTGTTCAAGAATTAAAAGATCGCCACAATTATGTTTTCACAACAGGAGGCATTGGGCCCACACATGATGACATCACTTCACTTTCAGTTGCCAAAGCATTTGGTGCTGAATTAGAACTGCATGAACCATCAGCAAAAAAGATGAGAGAGCACTACGGCAGTAATTTAAACGAAGCTAGACTAAAAATGGCGCATATTCCATCAGGAGCTTCTCCAATAGAAACAAAAATTACTTCTGCCCCTGGTTTTAAAATTGAAAATGTATTTGTTCTTGCAGGGGTTCCTATGATTGCAAAAGCAATGTTTGATGCTTTATTGCCAGAACTCTCAGTTGGGCCACCAATAATATCTCGGTATATTGAAGCATTACTTGGGGAAGGAGATATCGCAAATCAACTTGAAAAAATACAAAATAAATTTCCGGATACTGATATTGGCAGTTATCCTTTTTTTCGAAAAGGCGAGATTGGTTTGAGTGTAGTAGCAAAAGGCACTAATCCTGAAAAGATTAATAATATTATTGATGAAGTAGAAAAGATAATTAAATCAAAAAACCGTAAGTACAAAATTGACGATGATGTTATTTAAAGGATACAATAACTGATAACGCAACTAAAATGTTGAAAAAACTAAGATAAATGTTTAGGAAAGAAAATATGCCCTCCTGGCGGAATTGGTAGACGCAACGGACTTAAAATCCGTTGTCCGAAAGGGCGTGCCGGTTCAAGTCCGGCGGAGGGCACCAATTAAGTATAAATCTTAAAACCGACCAATATTCTCTAGAAAAATATTACTACTCAATAAAAGAATTTTATTAAACTGGATAATTTAGATGAATAAAATAATTACAATTTTACTAGCCATGGTATTCATGATTAGCTGTGAGAGAGCAAAACCTGAAAATTCTTACCTAAACATACAGAAACTAGAAGATGATTCACTTAATTTTGTTTACCCACCGAATGAAAATATGAGAAGACTTGCAGAATTTACATGTCATATGAGTGTATTGTTATTTCAAAAAGAAACTATCGAAGCTATTAAACAAAGTGATAAGTGGAGACTCTTTTCCCTTGAAGCAGGAAAAAGTAATTTTCAAAATCTAATAAAATTAAGTATTTTAGAAGAAAAAATAATTTGGCCAAACTTAAATATTCAAACCCCATTAGGAGAAAACAATAAAATAATTTTCCCAGAAACTCTCTCATCAAAGGAAGTTAAATACGACCGGCTTTTTTTGAAACGATCCGGCAAAAAAATTGAAATTCTACTTAATGATGATAGAGCAACATGCCTCTATCCCGTAGATACTTTCAGGCCTTGATGGCTCTAATTAATGAATATATGGCGCCCTTGTTTACCAAAAACAGATTTAAAGATATTAAACAAAGGCACCATTTATGATACTCAACAATTAGGCAGCTTTATTAGTAATTTTATGTTCTTGCAAAATCTTTATTGTCTTTGGTTGAAGTGCTTGAGGTATTTCACGTTTCAGAGAGATTTCCAAAAGACCGTTATGCATGTTAGCTCTAACAACCTCCATAAAATCAGCTAGTTGGAAAGATCTCTTAAAGCCTCGTCTAGATATTCCTCGATAAATAAATTTATTTACATCTGATTCTTTTTTCTTAATTGATTTAATAGTTAAAGTATTATTTTCTAATGTAACATCTAGTTCTTCTATTGAAAAACCTGCAAGAGCAAAAATTATCCTATATTCATTTTCGCTATCTTTGATAATGTTATGTGGTGGGTAAGTTAATCCTAAATCAGCATGACTAGAAGCGCCCTCTAAAATAGAATTGATTCTGTCAAAACCAACAGAAGTGCGAAATAATGTATTTAAATTAATATTTTGCATAATATCCTCCTAAAGCGATATTTAGTTAATAAAATTTCCTGTGAGCTTCAAAGCCTCACAAAATCGTAGCATAAAGCCCTGACGGCGCTTTACATCACTTGATATAGTTAAAGTTTTAGCTATTTCAACTGATTAAATAATTAATTTTCTTATTTAAAAGGCTGGGGCTTCATTTCCCTAGCGTAAACCTCATAGCTGGAAACGTTTGGAACTTTCCATTCAGTAGGAGCTTTAAAATAATCTGGGAAATTGTCTTTGGTATAAGCGTATATGTGCGGTGGCAGACTCTCTACCCCTTCACTCATTTTCCTAGTTATAGTTTTGTAGAAGAGATGCCCGCTTCTTTGTCCCATTAGCATCCACGGGAGCCATGGAGCAATTCTTTGCCATGAGCCAGTTACTTGTATTGATGTTTTCTCAGGATCAGTCAATTCTGATATTTTTGTATGTAATTGGATAGCCTCCATAACCTGAGTAATTGTGCCATGAGACTCTCTAGGCCACTTTTCTGGAAGTAATGTAGCTGGTACGGTTGTGTTAACACCAAAGTCTACTACTGCATTGTCTCCAATTAGCAACCATGGAAAAATAAAATCCTTAGTAACTTTTTTTGGCCCTATCATAAATGAATATGTAGGAGCCCATACTGAATTTACTGCATCATTATGTACGGGTACAACTCGCACCTTTTCATCAATAATAGGATTATGCCATTCCTCTAAAATCTCCCCTGATTTTAAATCGGTATAATAAGCTACTTCTTTATGAAATTTCTGCCATTTGTAGTTACCTATTTGGTGAGTTCTAGTAACCCCAAATCCTTCATATCCAAACAAAGGTTCAAGTTTTGTATCTTGTCCCAAATAAGCAAGGACATCCCCTTTGAAGTAACCTAAGGTTTCAACTTCGGGTCGAGTGTCAGCCATTAGTTTACAAAATGCCAGTGTATTATGGGTTGGATCATTTGGGTCAAAAGCACCTGAGAAACCCAAATCCGTATTATAATTTTCAATCTTGTTTTTGACACTTGAAAAACTTTTTTGAGAAGCCAAGACAACCCCAAGCGAAGCACCAAGAAGACTTCTTCGATTTAACAGATACTTATCAATTGAAGAAATGATCATCTAATACACCTAACCTATTGTTTCACTTAGCACTTGAAAATGCTATATCATATTAGACTAAAGTATGGTCTTGTCATCATAATTTTTTAAAATAAATATGAAGTTAAGTAAAATAACGGCAATCTAAAGTTAATTTGATTTGGTAAGTAATTTAAAATGACGAATATCTTATTACCGATAATAAAAAAAATTACAGAACAAATAGATTTGTTTAATAGTAAAATAGGGACCTTGATATCATGGTTAACTCTTGGATGTGTAATCAACTGTTTTGTAGTTGTAATATTGAGATATGTATTTTCCATTGGCTTTCCATGGATGCAAGAACTGTATGTATGGCAACATTCAATAATTTTTCTTGGGGGCGCGGGGTTTACATTTTTACATAATAGTCATGTTAATGTTGATATTATTTATTCCAAATTTAAACTAAAAACTAAATGTTACATTGATATTTTAGGTACTTTGCTTTTCCTTTTCCCTTGGGTCATTATTATTGCATATTCCTCCTCTTCCTTTATTAGCTCCTCATGGAGAATCTATGAACCTTCCTCTCAAACGAATGGAATGCCCGGGCTTTTCTTACTTAAGTCAATGATTTGGTTTTTTTGTTTAATTATCTTCCTTCAAGGCTTGTCACTGATTTGTAAAAGAGTTTTAGTGTTATTTAATTTTTCAGAAAAAGATTTAAACAATCACCCTTTGTATAGTTCGGAAGATTAATGATAGGACCAACAATTGCCCTACTAATGTTTCCTGCTGCAATAGTCTCTGTTTTAATCGGATACCCAGTTGCGTTTACTCTTGCAGGTATTTCACTAATCTTTGCATGTATCGGTTATTTTCTTGGCGTCTTTGATCCATCGCTTTTATCTGCACTTCCGGTTAGATATTTCGGAATAATGACAAATGAAGTGCTTGTAGCTGTTCCACTTTTTGTATTTATGGGGGTAATGCTCGAAAGATCAAAAATATCTGAGGAACTCCTCACAACCATGAGTGAATTACTTGGAGGTATAAGAGGAGGATTAGGTATCTCAGTTATAATTGTAGGTGCGCTGATTGCTGCTTCAACTGGTATCGTTGGGGCTACAGTTGTTACCATGGGCTTGTTAAGTCTTCCTGTCATGACAAAAGCTGGTTATAGCCCAAGCTTATCCTCCGGAACAATTTGTGCTTCAGGCACACTAGGACAAATAATACCTCCTTCAACAGTATTAATATTCATGGCTGAAATACTTCAAGGCGCAAATCAAAAGGCCCAGTTGGAGATGGGTAATTTTTCACCTGAACCACTATCAGTTGGACAGCTATTTGCAGGAGCAATGATACCTGGGCTAATTTTAGTGGGACTTTACATTGCTTGGGTAATTTCCATTGCAATAATTAAACCAGAGACATGCCCACCTCTTAAACTTTCAAGTCGGCAGAAAAATGAGTTACCCAAAAAAGTCGTTTTTGCTCTATTCCCTCCCTTACTGCTAATAGTTTTAGTTTTAGGGTCTATACTAACAGGCTTAGCAACACCAACAGAATCGGCCTCCGTTGGAGCAATTGGAGCAATACTTTTAGCTGGGATTAAAAAAAAGCTCACACTAGAGAATCTCAGAGAAGTTATGAGGTCCACACTATTAATCAACTCAATGGTATTTATTATTTTACTGGGCGCTTCTGTATTTAGTCTTGTATTTAGAGGACTTAATGGTGAAGACTTAGTTTATGAGCTATTATCAAATGTCCCAGGAGGCAAAGAAGGGGCGTTACTTGTAGTTATGCTAACAGTTTTCTTCCTCGGATTTTTTCTTGATACATTTGAGATAATTTTTATAACCGTTCCTATTGCTGCACCTGTTCTAATTAGGCTTGGGATAGACCCAATTTACCTCGGTGTCTTAATTGGGATGAATCTACAAACAAGTTTTCTAACCCCACCTTTTGGGTTCTCTTTGTTTTATCTTCGTGGGGTAGCTAATAAACTTTTGAAAACAGCAGAAATATATAAAGGAGTCCTTCCTTTTGTAGCACTCCAGATATTAGGAATTATTATCGTCTTTAATTTTCCATCAATTGCAACATGGTTGCCGGATATTTTATTTGGGAACAACTTAGAAATTAATTCACTTAACCTAACCGAAGATATAAATATTAATAATAATGATGAAATTGGAGCCTTAGATAACTTTAGAAGTTTATTCAACTCCAACAATGATAGGTTGGTTTTTCCCTTAGATAAATTTAAAAATATTTTTGATTAAATATTTTTCTACTCATATTTTTAATTTAAAGTCAAAAGGCAATCGCCTTGCATTTAGATACGCCTGTTCACTAATTCGCGTCCAAGGTATAACCTCTTTTCTAAATTTTAAAAAATCCTGAACAATTTCCCTTACAATATAAGACCCATTTTCATATACCTCGTTAAGAACTTCATTAGCAGCCTTGCCACATTCCAAAAGTATTTCCTCTGGGAGGGCCATCACTTTTACTCCATGCTTTTCCACTAATGTTTTTAAAGCAGGTCCTGATCGTGCATTATACTCAGCAAGCATATCATGATTTGTAGCCTCTGCGACCGTCTTAATTAAAGAGCGTAAATCATTATCCAAACTCTGCCATGCTTTTTCATTTACTGTTAACTGCAGTGCTGCGCCTGGCTCATGATACCCATATGAGTAGTAATATTTACAAACCTGATAGAAGCCCAAGGACAAATCATTATAGGGGCCAACCCATTCAGCACCATCAATCGTTCCAGACTGTAAGGCAGTGAACAATTCCCCTCCTGGAAGAATAACTGGTACTGCACCTAATTTCTTCAGTATCTTCCCTTGATTACCTGGAGCCCTAAACTTTAGCCCCTTAAAGTCCTCAAGCGATTTAATTTCCTTTCGGAACCAGCCAAGCATTTGTGTACCAGTATTACCGGCTAAAAAACCTCTAATCCCAAATGGCTTATAAAGTTCATCCCACAATTTTTGTCCATTGCCATA
>MDSZ01046360.1_pt1 | contig 14330 bp, 8 predicted proteins | sample 811201 | NCBI WGS metagenome assembly MDSZ01 (sample SAMN05326647, study PRJNA326480) | marine metagenome | isolation source: seawater | place: Indian Ocean: North | collected 2010
ACTGGTGGAAACAATACCATAGGGAATAATACTGGTGGAAACAATACCATAGGGAATAATACTGGTGGAAACAATACCATAGGGAATAATACTGGTGGAAACAATACTGGTGGAAACAATACAGGCGGAAACAATACGCCTCCTCCGCTTCCAATTGTGTATAGCCCTCCCGGATGGGATGTAAGGTTTATTGACGATGTCATGGATAACATGAATGTTGGAGAAACAAGAAACGCAGTTCTTCATATCTCGATTCCGACAAATGAAATACCTGGTTACTATGGTTTCGATTTGTATGCAGCAAGTGCGCTTGGAAATTTTTCAGTTTCCTCAACCATTGTAGTAGAGGTTACTGCTGTTCATAATCTCAGTCTCTCACATAATCCTGGTGAGTTATTACTCCCAGGAAATAACACAACATCTTCGATTGAGATCACCAGTCTTTCAACCGCTAGCGGTAATTGGACGTGGGACTCCTCGATTGATCTTGGTAACTGTGATATTTATTTGCCAGTATTGAAGAATACAATTGTAGCAGGCGAAGTAACATCAATCGACGTCGTATTGACAGCTTCTGAAAATGCACACCTGGGTGATGAATGTACATTTACTACAACAGGAGTACTAGATTCCAATACAGAAATTACTGAATCAATAACAACAACAGTTGTTGTAGGGGAAAGTTGGTCTCTTTCAATGGTTATTCCTTCAGCAATAAAGTTAGATGTCGGTCAGATGGAATCATTTAATGTGGCGATTTCGAATGATGGTACTGAAAATGATACTCTACAATTAATCGGTATAGATCAACCAGGAATTACATTCACTAATCCCTCTCCTGTGGAGCTTGAGAGAGGAGTTTCTCAATATGTTTCAATATCTGTAATTGTCGATGAGGGAATATCTGGTAATGTAACACTAGAATTTTCATTATCATCAACAAATAGTGGTGAATCCTCTGTTTTAGCACAAGGAGTATTTGAAGTCAAACCATATGCTTCCTTCTCAATTGATGGTCCTTCTGAAGGACGGATTCTTGTAGCACCAGGGGAGAATAGTACTCTCTCATTATTGGTTTCAAACACAGGTACAAGAAACTTGACAATAGATCAAAGTATAGTAGGCTTACCATCTGGGATAACCATCGCTGGCCTAGATGATTTTACAATAAATTCTGGTGAAAATACGATTGTAAACATTACTTTTTCTGCAGGAAATAGTATTTCTCCGCAATCGACATTGATCACTATAACTATGGATTCTGGATGGAATAGTAATTCGATAAATTTAGATCTTCAAGTTACAGATAGAAAAGGGTTAGATGTTGGTAGTGCTATGACCCATGTTGTAGCATCACCAATCACAGATAGTAATGTTTCAGTAATGGTTACAAATCTTGGGTCCTCTACTGATACTTTCTTACTTAGTTTGAATACAAGTTTAACAAATGAATGGTTTTCTATTGATGCGGATTCACTTTCTTTAACTATTTCTCCAGGTTATACAGATTCAATTATGCTAACGGTAAGGGAAACTGCAGTTGGAGCACCTAGCGATGGTGTTGACTTGACAGTTACAATTACTAGTACAAGCGATTCAGCAATTTATGAGAATCTAACAATTGGAATTATTCCACAAGTTGCCTCAGGTACAATAACTGTGTTTACAGATATGGATAAAGCAGAACCAGGTGCTAACATATATGGTACTGTTGTCGTAACAAATACTGGTACTGCAATTGATTCAATGCTAATTACGACCGTTGAGTTGGATTGTAATTTAGATGTAATGGAAACACTAAATCCAGGTGCATCTAGTCAGCCGATTAGTTGGTCATGTACAATACCTGATGGGACTAATGCAGGATTGGATGTATTGACATTCAGATTGACATCCTCATCGAGAACAAACATGATCATAGAAAATTCTGAAGGCTATACTGTTAAGCCATTATGGGATAATGACGATATAATTGATTTCCAGTATCAGGATACTGAAATTAAATTTGATAGAAATAATGATCAACACACAATTCAACTACGAATTTGCAATAATGCCAATACGCTTGTAATTGGTTCTCTCGAACTGATTGGAACCAACCAACCATTGATGGATGGTCAATTTTTCAGATCAGGAGAAATAGGGGCAAATAATACATTTGAATTATCTAGTTTGGGTTGTCAAGATTTTAATCTTATTTTGACTCCATTGAATCTTGAAGGATTCGATGCACAACTTACCATAGTTGCTGTAACTGAAGTAAATGGTCAAACTGTAATTGATTCATCAAGTGACTTGTCAGTGACTGTGTCTGGGCCGCATGTGCCTCCCAGTGGCATAAATTTTGGAATTTTTGAATTAAGCAACCAATATTCAATTACAGTTCTCGCAGCTGGTTGGATTGTTGCATTGTTAATGATGATGTACGTGAGAATAAGAAGGCCAATATTGGAGGAAGAACCTGAGGAGGAAGAAGAACCTCTTGGGCCAAATGAAGTTAGAATCGATGAATACAATAAAGTGACATGTGCTTCTTGTGAAGCAAGATTAGGTGTCCCGGAAGATAGCGAGCCTCCATTTAGATTTACATGTCCTAAATGTTCTGAAAAGATACGCGTAGTTCCTTAGTATTTTTGAGCAAAAATAAGGAATGCTGTGTGGCCAAAAGGGCCGTTAACTGGTCTCATTCCACCCTTAGAGGTTTTACCCCATTCTCTTTCCATCAACTCTCCAGCCCACTCTACATTTAAGCCAGAATTTTCACAAGCATCCCAACATGATTCTAATTGGCTAGTTGTTGGGGCGTAACAAGCGATTCTACCACCGATTTTTAGGAACTTTGAACAAGAAATAATTGCTTTTGAATGTACAGGCATATCCAAAATTATTGCATCAAATTCTAAGTCTGGCACAACCTCTTCAACCATGCCTGAGATATGTGTGTGTTTTGGGAAGCCAGCGAAACAGTGACTAGCTCTTTGAAGATTTTCTAACCCCACTTCCGCATGTTCTTCTCTTGATTCTACAGTAACCAAATGACCTTTGGAACCAAGTGCTTTTGCAAGATGTAGGCTCAATCCGCCAGATCCCAAACCAGCTTCTAAAACAGTATCTCCTTCTCCAATTCCAAGTTTTGCTACAATTAATCCAGCATCTTTTGATGAAATTGTTTGAGCTCTTCTCTTCATTCCTGCTATCAATTCAGGTAATCTAGGAGGCATTAATTTCAGATATTTCTGACCAATCAAAACTTCTTCACCATATTCCTTTCCGCTTAGCAGTGCGTTGGTATTTATTACTCCCAATCCTTTGTATTTACGATTGTCATCTAGTAATTCAACAACGTGAATGCGCCCCTCTTGTTCCATGAGTACTGCCCATCCGGTCATAGCACTGCGAGTACCTATTCGACAAGAATTGTTCGCATATATTTATTCTAATTTAGATAAAATCCCCCCGTAGGGGGGAGAGGCATATTCAGCACATGTTCTTATACCATGTCGTCGGAGGCGTAGCCATGAAGTCTATACGTATGGCTGCAATCTCTATGACTATGTTGATGTTGTTTGGTATTCTAACATCACTCGGTAGTTTGGTAGTAGAAGAACAAAAACAGCCAGAGGAATTAGTTGACGAAATCGTTGTTAGGGAAGTTTCTAGCCCAGGACATCCTGTGTTTTCTCAATACATTACATCAGATAATTGCGGGTACTGTTATGCATACGGTTCACCTGCCCATGATAGTATAAAACAACAGCATCCTGATGATTATGTTTACATTTCTTACCAATCTGTTTCATACGGTGATACAGATACTGCACGTGCAGGCAATACAAATGGTTACAATTGGCCTTGGACAGCTAGTGGTGCACCAGATTCTTACTGGGGAGACCGTTTGGACAAGAGAGTAAGCGGTTGTGGATCAAATACTTGTTATGATTCGATGTTTTCAAGTGGCGGTGGAATGAGTGCAGCAACTACAAGCCAGTATGCACTTTCAGCAGCTGTTAGCGATGGCGGTTCTAACTTGGATGTCACAATTGATGTTCAATATCTAGGAACAGGCACAGCACCTACAAACATGTTTGTCTATGCAGCAATGACTGAAAAAACTTGTAATTCATATGTTTATGCAGATGGCAGTAAAGGACATAATTGTTGGAAAGCATGGTTGATGGGTGGAAGCACATACCGTTCACAGAGCGGTGGTAGTGGAAACGGTTTCCAGAGTGTTAGCCTTTCGAATAATGCAGCATCTTACACTTGGTCTGTGCCAAAAAATTTGGTAAATGGTGGATCAGGTAATGCGTTGGTCGTAGCAGCGTTAATGACCGGTGCTCCAAGTACGGGGGCAAGTTCAGAACACGTGCTAACGGCTACTGATAGTGACATGGCTCCATTGATTGATGTTGGTGTACAATCCTTTACTGCACAGAATGATGATGTTGCAGCAGTGAATGGCGGTTACATTAATGGGGACTTGATGAATTTAGAAGCCACCATAGTCAACAATGGAGTTGATGCTTATAGTGACGGAGGAGATGTTCGTTTCTATTACAAGATTGGTAGCTCGAAACAGTATGTGGGCGCAACAAATCAATTGTCCTCTCTATCTCCTGGGTCGACTCAAACATTTTCGGGACAGATAGATACAACTTCATTCTCTCAAGGAGCATACCAATCTACATTTGGAGTAGAAATCTCAAATTTACTTGGCGATAAGAATTCTAACAATAATGATGGCAGAGAAATCATTCCGCATGACCTAGTACCTTCTGTTCGTAAAGCCCAAGTAATTGGAAATACCAATATCGAACGCGGTGATAATTTCCTAATAGAAGCAAAGACAACAATCAATGATGGCGTTGACATTAATACCTCATTCTATACATTTGATGTTGAAATTTCTCCAAGTGGTATGAACCAATGGATGGGAGATGAGAATCTTATTGTGGGCGGGGATCAGGTATTCCAAGAAGGAACCAATAATGAGCACCGTCAATATCTTGTAAAACCTACAATGAGCATGGGTGCTGGCAAATACGATATTAGAATAAGAGCAATAGATTCACGAATGCAAGTAAGTGATTGGGATGTCAATTCAGAAGCATTTACTCTGAAGAATGCTTTACCAACAATTACTTCAGAACCAGTTCCTACTGTAAAAGTTCAAACATCAACAAAAGTTTCAGTTATTGGGAATATAATGGATGCAGAAACTGATCTTCGGGATTTAGATATAACTAGTTCTAGTCCTGATTTTATTGCCTGGCACCCGGTAACTGAAGAGGTTGAAGTTTACTTTGAAAATATACGTTACGTTAATGGTAATCCAACTCCTTCTGGAATTGAAGTTGCAGTTGATGATGGTACTGATGTAGCATATGGGACTCTTCTGTTCAATGTAATTGAGAATGGCCAACCTAGATGGGCAGGAGTCGAAAAGCAGTATATTGATGAAGGTTCTACTGCGTCTCTTGCACTACTAAGTTATCTTTCAGACACTAATTCACAAGGTGAATATGAAGATCCAGAAAACTTGTTGTTAGCAATTATCGACAATTCAAATCCAGATTTACTTGATATTGAACTAGATGATTTTACTTTGAATTATGCAACTAAGGACGATGATATCAATGGTGAAACCACTATAACTGTAAGAGCCAGTGATGGTGATCAATATTCAGACCAGTTAATTACTATCGTCATTAATCCAATCAATGATGCTCCACGACTTGATCTCTCCGAGTATGATGGATTAAGACTGAAAGCAGGGGAACAAAAGGTAATCTTCCTTAATGAAATAGCTACTGATATTGATAGTGATTTGAGCGAGGCAATTTTCACTGCATCGAATCCAGTTCCTGGCGCTGCACGTGTACGTATGATGGATAATACTTTGACACTTCTTTGGGATGAAGCAGGTCTACAAACTGTAACAATACAGGCCGCAGATCGTTATGATTCCAATACCTACACATTAGTGGTAGATGTGTATGATAGCGTACCATTAATCGTAGGCGGAGGAGATGCTGCCGATGTACAAGTTAATGTTCAGAATATATTCATTGGGGAGCAACCAGAAGCAACTATGTTCTTGAATATGGACGATGTCACAATAACGTCGTTATCAACAACATGGCAATATTGTAATGAAGTTACAGGCATATGTTTGTTCCAGAATGCTGTGGACCACGATATCACAATGAAGAACTCTGGTTGGACTTACAATCCATATGGTGATCAGTTGCCATATGGATTGCAATTCAAGGATCAAGTAAAGTTAGTGAAGGTTGTAGCAATAGATTCTACTGGTGAGAAGTATGAATATTCAACACCACCTATTTATTGGACAGTTACTGAAAATGCACCCGGTCCTGAATCAATGGATGAACAAGAACTAGAGGAATATATCGAGGAACTTGAATTGGCAATCGCTGATAAGAAGGCAGAAATACAAAATCTAGATGATGGCACCGATGAATACAATACTGCAAAAGAAGAACTTGTGCAATTGGAAAATGATTTAGACGAAGCATGTGGTTTTGGAGAATGCACTCAAAATCAACAAGCGGGGACTCCTTCAGAAGGTACTGATACTAGTAGTGGAATGACACTGACTGTGATTTTAATTATTGTAGGAGTTGTTATTGCATCGTTATTAGCAGGGTTAATGTTCATGCGATCTGGTAATAATTCCTCCAACTCATATGAAGGCATGGTAGATTGGGCAAACCAACTTCCTGCGAATGATGTAGTGGCCAATTCAATGTATGGAGGAGCGCAAGAGATCTTCCAACAAACAATACCTGTGGCAGCACCAGTTGTTGTTCAACAAGTACCTCCTGGTGCACCACCACTTCCAGAAGGTGGACTACCTGCAGGATGGACTATGGAACAGTGGGCATATTATGGCCATCAATACTTACAAGGACAGCAGTAAATTATTTGGAAGGTTCATTACTATCCAAACGGATAAAATGGACCGGTGTGAGGGAGATATATGTCTGAAGAAGAAATGACTGATGAAACACCTCCTGAAGAGGAGATGGTTACTATTTGGTCAACAGATTCTTCACAAGATATTGAGATTGTAGATACACACATTGATGAGTGGATTCGTGAAGTAGAATTTTCTACAACCGAAGAAGTACCAGTTCCTGAAAGATTGGTTGATCAAGTAATCGGTCAAGATGCTGGCTCAATTGTCATAAGAAAAGCTGCGGAACAACGTAGGCACATGCTAATGATAGGAGATCCAGGTACAGGAAAATCTATGCTTGCAAGATCAATGACTGAATTATTACCACAAGATAAATTGGAAGACATTCTTTGTTATCCTAATGATGATGATGAAAATGAACCACGTGTTCGGACAGTTCCAGCGGGTCGTGGCGATAGAATTGTAAAAAGCCAGCGAGAAGCATTACGAATCCAGAAAGAGAAAAGTCAGAAAATGTTGATGATAGGTTTTGTGGCAATAGCTTTCCTTCTGGCTGTTGTTGCTTTACAAAGTGGTGATATTTTGACACTACTCTTTGGTATGCTATTATTGATGTTCGGATACATGTTTCTTCGTTCTCGAATGGGTGGTGCAGATGAAGGTCGGATACCGAAAGTGTTGGTCAAACATGAGTCAAGTGAACCACCACCATTTGTAGATGCTACCGGTACACTTTCGGGAAGTTTACTCGGTGATGTCAGACACGATCCATTCCAAAGCGGGGGAATGGAAACACCTGCTCATGAGCGTGTAGAACCTGGTGCGATACATAGAGCACATGGTGGCGTTTTGTATATCGATGAAATTAACCTACTGAGGTTGGAGGAACAGCAAGCATTACTAACAGCAATGCAGGAAAGAGCGTTTCCTATTTCGGGTCGTTCTGAAAGATCAAGTGGTGCTTTGACCAAAACAGAAGCAGTTCCATGCGATTTCATTTTAATTGCGGCAGGAAATCTGGATGCAATACAAGGAATGCATCCTGCACTTCGTTCTAGGATTCGTGGTTACGGATATGAAGTGTATGTTAACTCACATATGCCTGATACTGCTGCAAACCGTAGAAGGTTAATCCGATTTATTGCCCAAGAAGTCCGTAGAGATATTGGGACTGCTCGTGAAATACCACATTTCGATAGATCCGGAGTCGCAGTAATATTGCGTGAAGCGCAACGTAGAGCAGGTAGGAGAGGAAAACTTTCTTTGCGATTAAGAGAGTTAGGTGGATTGGTACGTATTGCTGGTGATTTGGCATGCGAAGAAGGTGCAGAATGTACGACTTCTAGGCACGTCCTAGCAGCTAGAAATATTGCCAAACCTCTAGAGCAACAAGTAGCAGATAGAATGATTGAACGTAGACAAGAATATTCGCTTACAGTTAATTCAGGTAACCGCATAGGTAGAGTAAATGGTTTGGCAGTATTAGGTGCCGATTCTGGTCTTTCAGATTTTAGTGGAATAATGCTTCCCGTTGAGGCCTTGGTAACTCCTTCGTTAGCTAGTGGCGGAAAGGTTTACGCAACGGGTGGTTTATCCGACTTGGCTAAAGAAAGTGTAACTAACGTTAGCGCAGTAATCAAGAAATTAACGGGCAAGGATGTTTCTGATTATGATATTCACATTCAGTTCGTTGACACGCATGGTGTAGATGGTGACTCAGCATCAATTACAATTGCAACTGCAATAATTTCAGCATTAGAAAATATTCCTATAAGGCAGAATTTAGCAATGACTGGTTCATTATCGGTTCGAGGTGAAGTTTTGCCAATAGGTGGGGTCACTGCCAAGATTGAAGCCGCAGCAAGGTCTGGAATAAAGACAGTAGTGATTCCTAGAGCAAATGCACAAGATGTCCTTCTTGATCCACAATTTGAACATGTTGAAGTTATAGCTGTTGATACATTAGACGAAGTAATGGAACAAGCACTTGTTGTTGGAGAACCAAAGACAAGTTTAGTTGAAAGGTTATCAGCGGTAATTGACAGGTTAACGCCAGAAGTTTCACCAAGCACCCAAATTTCTTGATTGGGGTGGATAAATGACTGGGACGGATACTAGTAAGAGAGCACTTAGTGTCCTGTTTTTAGTTGTCATGATTGATATGATTGGATTTGGGATTATTATTCCATTTTTGACATATTTCATAGAGGATCTTGCAACACTTGAGGGTTTACTTGAGTTTGGTCTCTGGGTTGGTTTAATGATGAGTGCGTATTCAGCGGCACAGTTTTTGTTTTCACCATTTTGGGGTTCACTTTCTGATCGAGTTGGACGCAAACCAATTATTATCGCAGGATTAATTGGAAATAGTGTATTTTTCACCGTATTTGGAATGTCAACAAGTTTGTTCATGGCTCTAATCGCTAGATTTCTAGCAGGTGCTTTCAATGCTAATATTGCAGTTGCTAAAGCGTATATTGGTGATGTTTCAAATCACTTAAATTTGGCAAAAAGAATGGGCTTAATTGGAGCAGCATTTGGGTTAGGATTTACTATTGGACCATTCCTAGGTGGTGAATTTTCTAGACCAGCAGATAATTGGGAATTATTCAGTAATACGGTTTTTGAAACACACCCGTATCTATTGCCATGTGTTATCGCCTCCATGTTGTCAATAGTTTCATTTATTCTAGCAATAAGATGGTTGCCAGAAAGTAAAAAATCAAATTTGAGTAAAACAAAGACATCACTTAATCCACTGAAACAAATCAATGTGATGATGAGTGATTTGAGAAAGGTGATTTCTATGCCAAAATTAGGAATCATGGTTGCAGTTAGTTTATTCTTTACCTATGGCTTCACTATCATGCATGCATGTTTTGTACTTTTTACAGAATGGGGTTTAGATTTTAATGAGGCAGAAAATGGTAGAGTCTTCTTAATTATCGGATTGAATGGGATTTTAATTCAAGGAATCTTAATTGGAAAGTTGACAAAAAAATTCGGCTCCTTGAATTTAATGAGATATGGTACACTAATTTGTGGAATTGGTTTAACAGCAATACCGTATGTTTCTACAGATTGGGTTTGGTTAACAATGGCTATTGTCATAATAATGATTTCAACTGGCAATGGTTTGTTTCAACCTTCCTTCATGGCAATACTTGCACAAGAAACTAGATCTCAAGGTTATGAGATGGGAGTTGTAATGGGTACCCAAGAATCCGCATCAGCATTTGCTCGAATAATTGGACCATTTACTGGCGGAGTTGTCTGGGATTTTTCTATAAATAAGGCAGGTCTAATTTCTCATGCAACTGCATTTCACCTTTGTGGATTGATGTTATTTGTCGCATTTGTTCTTCAATTCAAAATAAAGGTCTCAATGACTGATTTTGGTGAAAACGTCCAAGAGCAAGAGTAGTTTGTACGTGACATGGGCGACAATAGTAATGCTAGTAAATATTCAGTTTTCCATCGGAGAATTGCAACGATTTCACATTCAGCAGTCCTATTATCAATACTAATTATTGGAATGATTTCTCTAGAAGTAGTTTTGAAGCCCTTTTTTATCGCTTTAGGAATTTATTTTGTACTTAAGCCGGGTGGAGATTTTCTTTCAAAAAACGGGTTTCCTGTTTTCTTGTCATACATGACAATGCTTCTGTTATTTTTGTTGATTCTAACTTCGACAGCGTTCTTTGCATGGTCACAAGCACAAGGTCTGGCTGATGATACCTCGAGACAGGCAGAGTATAATGATAAATTAGACAAGAGATGGGTTCAAGTCAAGAATTTACCAATTGTTGGTCCAGCTATTACAGAAGCAGTAAAGGATGGGACTGGTACATTAGGAGGAGATCTTGCAGATTTAGGAGTAGGTTCAGGTGGTCAAATAACTGACATTGTAGTTTCAATGGTAAGCGGTGTTGGAGGAATGATTACGACAGGAGTAACAGTCCTCTTTTTCTTGATTTTCATAATTTTTGAAGCACATCTATTACCTGCTAGAATTGAAAGAGCGTGGCCAGGGGAAGCTACGGAAAGAGTTGAAATTATTCAGAAACAAATCCAGGAAAGTGTCAACACATACGTAGTTGTAAAAACAGGCTGTGGTTTGGGTTCTGCATTTATTGCAGGAGCAATAATGTGGGCATTTGGAATTGATTTGTGGTTTGTTTGGGCAGTAATGACTTTTGTAATGAATTATGTTCCGTATATTGGTTCATTAATTGCCACAATACCCCCTCTTATTTTGGGATTGATATTGTTAAAACCAGTTGGACTCGTAGTAATGGCTTTACTTTTACTTGCTAATCAACAAGTTTGGGGTAATTACATTGAAACAAAATGGGCAGGACGTGCACTAGATCTTTCCCCCGTTGTATTGCTTCTTGTAACTGCATTTTCATTTTGGCTTTGGGGAATTACAGGAATGATTTTGGCAGTTCCATTAATCGTAATTGTAAAGATAGTTCTAGAGAATATCGAAGAAACACGACCAATTGCAATTCTGCTATCTGAAAGAGCACCAACTCTTGATGAAGCGTGGAGAGATGCCTTAAGAGACGGCATACTTTCTGCTGGCGAATCTCACAAGTTAGATGAATTAAGAAAGATGTTAGGGGTTAATGAATCTGAAGTAGTCAGAATAGCAGGAAGATCAGCTATACATACTGCGATTAAAAGAAACCGAATTTTACGTGGAGAGATTGATTTCATACTAGAAGCATCGCGTGGTACCGAATATGAATCTAAACTGCTCAAAGGACTCTCAGTAGGCCGTTTAGACAAGGAAATGAGGCCACTATTAGTGGATTTAGTATCTGAATTGAACAAAATTTCCGAAGAAGAATAATCAGAGTGTTTCTCTAAGGATTTTTTCAAGTTCAGTATTAATCATCAGAATCAATGTTCCGAATTCGGGTGGAATATTTGGATCTTCATATAATTCCTCGAGTTTGTTTTGGGTTATAGCTATACGAACATCCATTTGTTTCGTTTTGTTTAGTAACCATTGTTCACAAGCATCTTTTGCACCTTTTCGGATATTCCGAGGAACTTTGGGGTCATCTATCTGATTAATAACAGAAGCAATTTGTTCTAACCTTGTCTCTAAGTTGGAAATAAGAATCACCCCTGCGAAGCCCCGCGTAACCCGTGGTCGAGAGTAGCGGATTTAAGTTGATTGCCGCCATCCGTCATACATGGACCAAAACCAAATCATCTCCGTCTCGCGGATTTCGGTACTCTTTTTGGCTCTTGGAATAGCAGCGTGGTTAGATCATAAACAACGAAGAGTTCCTAATGATTTTTGGATTACTTGGTCGAAACCAGCAATATTTTTGTGGACATTAGATTTACTAAACCAAGATGCACAATGGTATGTTTATGCTACTGCTGCAGGCATGGTGGCATACGCTTCTATTGCTGTCATAGGTAGACCGACTCTAAATGACATATCGCAGGGGAATAAAATGGATATAATTGTTTCAATTTGGTATCTGTTTGGATTATTGGGTATTGTACACGGAGCGAATCTACATGGTGAATATGCAATCGATGTTCTTAACGGATCTGCATCTGAGGATGCGACTTTATGGTGGTTAACAGTTTCTGTTGCTCTTCCAATTTTCTTGGTTGATTCTGCATGGAGATTAAGATTAATTCATGGTGGTGCGGATGCAAAATGTGTTATGTGGGTGGCAATATTGATTCCAAATTGGGGGGCAGTTCCTGTTTATTTCCCGAAAGAGTCTCTAATTTCACTACCTCCCTCGATAGCTTTACTTATGTGGGGTGGAGTTACCTTCCTTTTGCTTCCTATACTGTTTGTAATATTCAATTTTATGCGGGGAGGTGGGCCATTTAGGCTTCTATGGCACGCATATAAAATGGATTTAGAACAGGCGATGAAGAAACATGTTTGGATACTGACTACAATTGTAGATATGCCTAGTGGCGAGAAGCGGATAGTTCACAAAACACGTGCGCCTAGTAGGACGCCGACCCAGAAAGAACTGGAATACTTAGTTGAAGAATTACGAAACAATGATGTTGAAACAGTTTGGGTAACTCCTAAATTACCTTTGTTAGTATTCCTATGGCCTGCGATTATACCATTGATAATTGTAGGCGGGCCAATGGCATTTATCATGCCATTACTTGGGATTTGATCAAGCGCCTTTTCGCTCAATATTCTTTGGACGTAGACCTTTGTATCCACATTTACGACATACAGAAGCACGAACTGCATTACGTGCATTACACTTCATGCAAATCTTTCGATGAAGCAAACGTGCCTCCGCTTCAGGGAATCTAGCCATGATGCCGCCGACCCCCTTCCTGTATTTAACCTTGAAGCGGTAGTTCAGTGTTGTATTGAAGGCATGAAACCTTTTGGCAATATATGTGCGGATTGTCAGGTTGCCCGGAATTCATCACGATTCCAACGCGGTTTTATTCATAGGTTCAGATTCTACGATACTTGTTGATACTGGTACGACATGGTACCAAATGTTACAGGTCGAACGAATTATTGGACATGTTCCAGACAAGAACATGCAACGTATTTTGCTAACATCCAGGCGTTATCCATTTGCAGGAGCGTCAAGTTATATCAGTAAGGAAATGGGCAACATACCGATACACATCCACCCTAGTGCAATCTCAGTTATGGAAACAGGTGATTTTTACTCTACATGGGCGAATAGATATGATTCTGATATGCCATCTACTGAGTGCTTGTCAGTTCAGCAAGGTGAGATATTCGAATTGGGAGATGGTTCCTTGACCGCGATTTCATTACCGGGGCATTGCACAGATGGTATGGGGTATTTCGAAGCAGACCGAGGAGTTTTAGTTCCAGGAGCAGTTATTCCAAGAGCTGATAATCCAAGTAGGTGGGACTTACCAGGAGGTAATTTGGCAGAATTAATTGAATCACTAAAGGTAATTCATGAATTAGCCCCTTCAAATATTGTGCCCTCCAGAGGCCCGTCAATCAAAGGAGAAGAACACATAGATCAGATAATAAATCGGCACTTGGAATTTTTTGAGAGTTGTGTGGACAATGGAGGAGATCCTCCAAAGAGTTGGCCACGTCCTGCAAGAACATCTTACTTTTTGGTCCCCGATGTCCCTTGGCCACTATTGGAAAAAGAATCAAGTGACAATAAGTAAATTTGATTTTTTCATAATAGTTTTTTGTAATTCAAATTCAGTAGTTTCCCAACCATGGATTATTTTTAGCATTCGTCCCTCTAATCTTAAAGCAGAAGCTGGATTCTCTAATTCAACAAGATGAATTATTCCAGCAGGCAAAGATTCTCCTACCATGTGGATACTTCCATTTTCACACCCCACAATTACACATTTATCATGCATG
>MDSZ01154039.1_pt1 | contig 14327 bp, 15 predicted proteins | sample 811201 | NCBI WGS metagenome assembly MDSZ01 (sample SAMN05326647, study PRJNA326480) | marine metagenome | isolation source: seawater | place: Indian Ocean: North | collected 2010
GCAGGAACTACGATAGTTAAACCCTTTTTAAATTTTTTCATTTAATGTTAATAATATATTTATATTGATATAAGAAGATTTTTAAATATTTTTTCTATTATGTTTTCAAATATAAAGAATTTATCAAAAAAAAAACTTAAAAATTTATCACATTTTAACCTTTGTATATTTTATTTTCTTTATATCATATTAATAATAATTCTTTCATCAATTTATTGCAATTTAAGTATTTCTAAATTTGGTATAGCTAATGAAAATTTGGAAATAATATTCAGAAAATTAACGTTTGGTTTTGGAGATCTAACTCATAACTTTTACTACAATGATAATTTTTTTCAAAACAGAAATGGTGTAGATTATTATTTATTCAAATCTCCCTTTCTTCCCTTTTTGTTGGTAAATATTGCTAAAATATCAAATAATATTTATTTTATTTTTATTACAAAAAATTTAATAACTTATTCAATTCTATTTTTTTCTCTTTTTTATTTTTTAAAAAAATTTAATAAGAATATTTTTCTTTTTACATTAATATTAATACTATTTTTAATAAATCCATATAATATTCATGTGGGTTTTAATATTTTTTTCGAAGATAATTTGATAGCATTATTATTACCAAGTCTTTTTTTGATTATAAATAGTGAAAATAACAAAAAATATTTCTTTTGTTCTCTAATAATTTTTGTCTTATATAATACAAAATCTTCAATGTTCTTTTTCACATTATTTTTACCATTTCTAATTCTATTCTTAGAAAAGAAAAAACTTCATTTAAAAATAATTCCTTTATATGGTTTATTTTTTGCAATAATATTATGGGGACTTTTTGGATTGGAAAAGACTGGAAAATTTCCTTTTGCTGGAAAACTGATTACTTCAAATTCAATAGCTTTAAATCATGTAATATTAAATGATAATTTTTTAGATTATTACCCATATAAATCTGTAGATTTAATACCTAAAGAAACTTTGGTGCCTAAGAATCTTAATAATGAGTGGGAAATATTTGAATATTATAATAAAAAAAATAAAGATTATTTAAAAAATAACATTACTAATTACCTCTTAACATTTCCAACAAAAATAAATTTTATTTTTTTTAATGTTTATAAAGATTCTGTTTGGCCCGATGATAAAGGAATTTTCAAAAATGAATTCATGATAAGTTATTTGTTAAATAAAATTTTCTTTAATTTAGCAGTATTATTACTTATTATTGAACTTTATAAAAAATATAAACTTAGAAAAATAATTGAGTATGGAAAAATAGATATTTATTTTTTATTTTTTTTAATTTTTAGTTTATTCCCTCATTTAATAGCTTGGGCTACTGCAAAACACCTTGTTGCAATACAGCAAATATCAATGATTTATTTGTGCCTAAAACTTTCAAATAAATTTAAGTTTTCTAAACGTTATATCTAACATTTAAATTTTTGGATCACATTTAAGACTTATAAAATTTGGTCCAATATTTTTGTAACTTTTAAAAATACATGTCTCAGTTTGTTTACTGTCCCTTGGATAGTAAGACTTTATATTCTTAAATAAGCTCATCAATTTTTTTGCGTTAAGTTCTGCATGTGTAGGACCTTGGTTTGGGTAATCTGCGTAACCAACTAAATTTACATTTACATTTTGTTGATCAATATCAAGTTTAATTTGCTCAAAAGGTCTTTCAATTAAAAAGGGGGTAATAGTATAAACCCATGGTTTTAGACCCTCTAATGCCATGCCGGCAGATAATCCAATTATGCTTTGTTCACAAATGCCCATATTAAAGAACCTCTTAGGGTGATTTTTTCTAAAATCATCAAATATTCCATATCCTATATCTCCAACAATAAGTACAATTTTTTTATCTTTGTGAGCTAATTTATTAATAAGTTTTCCAAATTTCCTTCTCATAAAATCTTCAATCTTTTTTTTGCTATTAGTATTTCTTTTTCATTTAATTTTCTTGCATGCCATATAGGATTATTTTCAAATTCTTTAATTCCCTTTCCCTTAATAGTATTTGCAATAATCACAGTTGGTTTATCTTTAACTCTTTTCTTTTTTAATGCTTTTAAAATCATTGAAAAAGAATGCCCATTTTTTATGATTAAAGTATTCCAATTAAATGATTTAAATTTTGCAGATAAGTTTTTTAAAGGTAGACCATCATCTAACTTTGTAAGTGCTTGAATTTTATTATAGTCAATTATAACAACTAAATTATCTAATTTATGTTTTGAAGCAATTAACAAAGATTCCCAGGTTGTCCCCTCTTGACATTCACCATCACTCATCAAAATATAAATACTATCCTTTTTTTTATTAAACTTTTTTGCAAATGCCATCCCTGTTGCAATCGGCAGTCCATGCCCGAGACTTCCTGCGGTACAATTTATACCTTTATTTGGATTTAATTCTAAATGAGTTTTTAAAGAAATTTTAATTCCTTTACTTCTTAAATAAATTAAAAATGGAAAAGAAGCATGAGCTTTGCTTAAAATAAATTTATCATTTTTTTTTAATATAACTTCATTTATTGCGAGTAAAATTTCTATCATTGAAAAACTGCCACCTAGATGGGCTTCATTTTTTTCTATAAAAGCATTTAAAGTTTTTCTTCTTAAGTCTAAAGCTTTTTTTTCTAATTCAGAAATTTTCATTATATTTAATAATTCTATTTTAGTGAAAATTCAATTTGACGCAAAAAATTTTTCTTGTTTATAGATACACTATTCCCAATAGTCTCAACAGACATTGATCCTGCAAAAGATCCAAGTAATAAAGATAAATCTTTTGGTGCCCCAATTTTTATAAGTAAAGAAATAATGGATAGCATGGCATCTCCTGCTCCAACTTTATCAATTACATTTTTTGCAAATGCAGGGCTTTCAATAAAAGATTTATTTTTTTTACTTAATAAAATTGCACCATGTTTTCCTCTTGTTACCAACAAATCATTGGTATTAATTTTTTTTTGTAATTGTAATGATAAAAATTTTGTATCATCTTTTTTATTTCTCATTTCATGTCTAAGTTCTGTTTCGTTAATAACAAGAGAATCGATATTATTATATTTTAACAAGTCATGGTAACCAATATTTGAGGCATTTACTTGTGCGTTAAGTGCAACATATTTTTTTTTAGAAGTAATCTTTTTTGCAGTTTTATTGGAGATAAAACCATGTCCATAATCAGAAATTAAAATCAGATCAAATTTTGGAATATTTTTCTCGATAAATTTACAAATTTTTTCATCATCTTTTCTTGATGAAATATCATCATTAAGTGAATATATTCCAAAAAGCTTATTTTTAGTTATATTATCAATAAAACGTTTTTTTAAGATTGTAGGACTATTTTTTTTTCTAAAAAATATTCCTTTAATTTTTTTATTTAATTTTTTTTTTATAAACCCTTGGTAATCATTTTTCTCACCAACCATACTTATTAATTTTGTTTTTTTGGTAAAATCAACTATATGGTTCGCTATTGCAGCTGCTCCACCAAGATAATTCTCAGCATAAATATCTTTTAAAGCTAAATAAGGTTCTTTTCCAGATTTTCCAAGAGCCTCACAAAAGTTATATTGATCAATTATTGTCTCACCAATCACTAAAACTTTTAATTTGCTAATTTTTTTAAAAAGATTGTGTATATAATCCAATGAGTATTTATCTCTAATTCCTTTTAAAAATTTTAATTGATGTTTATTAAAAGTAAGATTATTTATTATGTTACTTGAACTAAAAGATTCTTCATTTGTAAAAACAATTTTTCCTCCAAATTTTTCGACGTTTTTTTTTTCCAAATTTATTTTTCCAGTTTTATCATTTTTAAATTCTTTATAATCTTGTCCTTTAACGTAAAAATCTGGTCTAATAATTTTAATAAGATTATTTGCGTCTTCAAAATCACTCAAACTCACATAATCTACACAATTTAATTCTGAAATTAATTCAATTCTTTTATTTTGATTGAATATTGGCCTGTTAATACCTTTGTTAACAAACTTATCTGATGTTATTGTAACAATTAAAATATCTCCAAATTCTCTAGCTTTTTTAAAATGATTTATATGACCTATATGAATTACATCAAACACTCCATGACATAAAACAATTTTCTTATTTCTTTTTTTTAATTCTGAAATTTTTTTTTTAATATTTTTGTATTGAATTATTTTACTTATCATCTTTTTTTTTACTAAGTATATCAACTAATAATAATAACCAATACTGATGAATATTTTCAATTATATTATAAGTTTTTGAATTTACCACAAAATTTAAATTCCCTAACTTACTAAGATTATTCTTCCCATAAAAACCAGTAAAAGTAACTAATCTATTATTTTTACTTTTTAAAAACTTTGCGGCATTAATCATATTTTTTGATTTTCCGCTTGATGATATTAAAACTACTAAATCACCTGTGTCTGAATAAAACCTTAAAGCTTCTTTTACCCAATTTTCATAACCATAATCATTTGAAAAACATGTCAAAAGATCACTTTCATTAAAATTCACACATCTCACATTCCCATTTTTTGTCATATCAACACTAAAATGACTAGCAATAGCTGCACTACCGCCATTACCTACAATAATGATCTTTTTTTTATTTTTTTTTACTTTCAAAATTAAATTATAAAAATCTTTAAAATGTTTCTTTGTTTCAATGTTCATTTCCAGACTTTTTATAAAATTTTTATTATATATTTTTAAGAATTTTTCAAAGTTTTTCATAATAACTTTTTCTCTAACTTTCTAGACCAATGTTTTTTAAAAAAAAGACTTTTATCATCAATATAAATATCAAAACTGGGTTTTCCAAAAATTAACTTATTGTAATTAACATTCCATTTTTTTAGTTGTGATAGAGTAATTTTATATGCCTGCTTTTTCGCTTTATTTATATTATCATTATTTCTTCCCATACACCTGGCAGTGAATATTTTAATATAAAAACCATTTTGATACAATTTATTTAGAGTATTAATATTTTTTTTTATAGGTTTGCTTTTTTTATAATCATTATTACTGGTTTTACAAAGCACATTATCTAAATCAAAACAAATTATTTTTTTTTTCATAATTTAAAATAGGTCACTTCATACTCATAAAAATATTTTTTGAAATAAATTTTTTTTGTAAAGATTTTTCGATTTTCATAAGGTTTTTACTGATATTTTTTGTTTCGATATTTTCTTTACATTCTATTATTTTTGGATGAGACGTAGGTATTAAATTTTGACCTAAGGCTAATTCCTCTAGCATTTTCTCTCCTTTTTTTAGACCTGTTATTTTTATTTCAACATCTCCATTAATATTTTTTTTATCTTTAATAGTTTTTCCACTCAATCTAATGACTCTTTTAGCGACTTTAAATATATTAATTTGGCTACCCATATCTAGAGCATATATTTTTACTCCTCCTTTATTTAAATATGATGCATTTATTACGAGTTGAACTGCTTCTGAAATAGACATAAAATATCTTTTTGCTTTTTTACTTGTTACGGTCAAAGGAAGATTTTTAAGAACCTGATTTATAAAAATTGGAATAACTGAGCCACTAGACCCAATTACATTTCCAAATCTTACAATTGTAAATTTTGTTTTTTTTTTTGATTTATTTATTGAATAAAAATATTTAACTAATTTTTCACCAAATTTTTTTGAATATCCCAATATACTTTTGGGATTAACAGCCTTATCAGAACTTATAAAAATAAATTCTTTCACATTTTTCTCAATTGCAAATTTAATAATTACTTTTGTTCCAAATATATTATTTTTTAACATTGAGTATGGATTTTCTTCACCAAATCCCACGTGTTTATAAGCTGCAGCATGATATATCTTATCAATTTTTTTATCAAAAAAAACATTTCTTAAAAAACTTTCATCATTACAATCACCAAGTGTAGGTTTTAAAATCTTTGGATTGTAAATTTTTAAATCTTTAAATTTATTAATTATATTGAATAAACTAATTTCAGAGTTTTCTAAAATGAAAATCTTTTTTGGTTTATGTTTTATAATTTCAAGACATAATTCACTACCAATAGATCCACCCCCACCAGTAACTAAAATATTTTTATTAAAAATTTTATTTTTTAAGATTTTTTTGTCTACTTTAATTTTTGACCTATCAATTATATCAAAAAAATCAATATTAGGAGAAAGTATTTGATTAATTAAATTATCAAAATAATTTTTTGTCTCATTTAAATTTCTAATTCTAATATTCTTATTTTCAGTATAATTAAATAAGTTTAAAACTTCATTTTTTCTTAAACTTTTTTTTCCAATTATGATTTCGCTTATAAAATTATTAGCTAATACACTTTTTATATCCTCTTTTTTATAAATTTTGATACCATTTAATTCTCTCTTTCTATATTTTCCAACAGTATCAATAAGACCTCTTATAATGCCATATCTTGGATTTTGTCTTAATGTTTTTACAATTTCTATATTATTTTCATCTATTCCTATGATTAAAATATTGTTTATATTTTTTTGGTTATTAGAATTAAGATTAATTAAAAAACTTAAAAATATTCTATGAAACAGTATCAATAGGCCAATTATAATTGGAGCTATAAAAGAAATTGATCTTGGAAAATATATATTTTTATATAACAAAAAATTTAAAGGAATTAAAATAATTGCGCAAAGAAAAATTGACTTTACAATCTTTAGAATAGAGTAATAATCAAAATACCTGATTAAAATTTGATATATATTTTGAATAAAAAATACTAAGTAAAAAACGATTAAAAAAAGTATAATAACTTTAATGTCAACTTTCCAAATAGAGTATATTTGTTCTAATCTTAATGAATATGAAATTGATATCGATCCTACAATGATTATCAAGTCTGAAAAAATTAAAATTAATTTTTTCTTAAAATTTGATAATCTATTTTGAAAAAAAATATTCATTATAATTAATTAGTGTGAAACTCCTTTTTGAGTAATGACCACTTTTATTGTTTTTATGATGATTTTTAAATCAAAAAAAAAATTCTTTTTTTTTAAATATTCAGCTTCAAAGTTAATTTTTTTTTCCAAAGATATTAAATCCCTTCCATTTATTTGTGCGAGGCCAGTAATACCTGGTTTTAAAGTATCTATTCCTAATTGTTTTCTTTTTTCAATAAGATCATGTTGTGATAAAAGTGCTGGTCTAGGTCCTACTATCGACATTTTTCCTGCTAAAACACAAAAGAATTGAGGAACTTCATCAATACTAAACTTTCTCAAAAATTTACCTATCTTCGTAACTTTGATATTAGCATCTTTAAGGTTAGAAGTTTCAACAATTTCCGTATCTTTATACATAGATCTAAATTTTATCATCTTAAATCTTGTATTATTTATGCCTACTCTCTCAGTTATAAAAAAAATTGAACCTGGAGAGTCAATTTTTATAAAAATACAAATTAGAATAAAAATTGGTGATATTATAATCAGAAATATTAAACTTAAAATTATATCAAAAATTTGTTTCAATTTTTTGTCTTTCCTTTTTTAAAAATGAAAAATAAAACTAAATATGATAAAATAATAGTTGATAATGATAACAGTGAATTTGTAAAAATATAGTAAACTAAAATATTTGATAAAATTACTAGGAATATGATTAAAAAAGCATAAAATGAGCTAACTCTTTTTGTTATTAGATGATGAATGTGATCAATATCTGCATGAAATGGATTCTTGCCATTTAATATTCTAAACAAAAAAAGTCTAAACATATCAAGGCCTGGAAAAGATAGAATAATGAATATTTCTTCAGGTGAAAAAATTTTTTCAATATTGTGAGATTTGATTAGTATATAGGATATTATAAATGCTAATACTTGTGTTCCACTATCACCTAAAAAAGATTTATTTTGATAATTATAAAATAAAAACAATATTAAAGTATAAATTAATATAAGACTATAAAAAGAATAAGTATCTTTAATAATAAAAATTATAAAAATTAATAAAGAATAAAAACCAGCTTGTAAATTTATCCCATCAAACATATTGAGAGCGTTCATAAATAACAAAACACAAAGAATCGAAAAAAAATATGAAATATTCTTAAGTTCAATATTGTTTTCAACAAAAAATAAAGAGAGTTCTCTAATTACAAGATTGTCATCAACTAAAATAATAAATAAGATGATGAAAAAATTAAAAAAAAGTTTTTTGGTTGAAGACAGGTCAAACTTATCATCATAAAGCCCAATTAGATAAACAAGAATTATACCTCCAAAAAAGGAAAAGTGTTCTCTTGTGCTCAAGAAATTAATTTCAGAATTTATGCCAATAAAATAATTAATAATATAAAAAGCAAATATATTATAAACAATTAAACTTCCTCCAAACAGTGGGATGTCTTTTTTATGTAATTTCCTTATTCCATCAGCAGTATCAAAAATATTAAATTTTCTAATTATTTTTTGGTAAAAAATAACTATAGGTATATTGATTATAATGAATAATAATAAAGTCTTTTCATACATAAAATTTTTTTTCCTTAATCATAAAAATCAAAAATCCAATTGGATAATAAATAACAATTGATAACCAATTATTAAAAAAATTACCAGATGGTAATAATGGAAATAAATTAATAAAACAACAAGCTAGCAAACAGATAGTTTCATCTGATATTAATTGTTTTTTCTTTATTATCTGAAAATACAAATTTTTTATAAAAAAAAATGAGATAATAATAAAAATTAAAAAAATTGAGATAAAACCAAATAGTCCTAACTCTGCTAACATTTGAGCATAAAAATTGTGTGGATGAGTTGAACAAGCAGTTACTGAAACAAAATTTTCTTCTTTTGAACAATAAAATCTGAACATTTTAGCTCCATGACCAAGTATTGGTTTTTCTAAAAACATATTACTGGCAATTTTATAATGTCCTTCATAAGTTTTACTAAATAATACCAATCTTTCACTCTCAGAGTTAAGACCTAATTGATTAATAGTCGATGTGATGACTCTAGTTTTAATTTTATCACTAAAGCTAAAACTTATAATTGAAATCAATAATATGGAAACAATCGGTATAACCATAATTTTTCTTAAATATTGAGAAGAAAGAAAAATAACTATTAAACATATAAAAAATAATGCAATTGATGTTCTTTCTCCACTGAATAAAATAATAGTAAAAGAGGTTGAAATAATAATTATTATTAAAAGCGATTTTTTAACATCTGAATAAAATTTCGTATTATATATAAATAAAAATATTACTAATGGAAAAAATCTTGCAGTATAACTTCCCAAAACTTCATCCTTACCAAAAAAGCTTGTTATCCTAAAATTATTTAAATCATTATATGTAAAGCCTAACAAATTTTTCGAAAAGAAATATTGAAATAAAGTATCAATAAAAAGTGTAAAAAAGATTATTAAAAAAAAATAAAATAATAATTGTAATAATTGTTTATTATTTTTTATAATCAAATATGAAGCAATAGTAAATAAACCAAATCTAAAATATAAACTGCTACTTTTTAAAGATGATAAATTTTCACTTATAATTGATACTAATGATGCAACAAAACAAAATATAATAAAAAAAATAAAAAATTTATTTTTAAAAATTTTAAAATTTTTTTCGTAAATACTTAAAAATATTAAATTTAAACAAATAATGACTAAAAATAAATCAGGAATAAATGGACCAGTTATTAGAGCAACAGGTATTAAAAAAAATAAAATACCGGAAAAGAGCGTGCAGTAATAGTTAATTTTATCGATTTTCATTTTAATATAAACTGAATTAATTTTATTGGAAATCTTAGTAAAATAAATAAGAAATTAGAATAAATATTATTTTGTTTAAATGATCTTAAAATTTCTTTGTTTGAAATTAAATTACTTTTAATAGATTTTGTACTTTTGCCACCCATGCTCATAATAACTAAATTTTGATTAATTGTCTTATATATAATTTTATTTTTTAAAAACATTCTTACGAAAAAATCAAAATCACCAGCAATCTCATAATCAGTTTTATAAAAACCAATTTTATCATAAACCTTTTTTTTTATAAAAGTTGAGGGATGTGGAGGTGTAAAACCAGCATAAATCATCCATTTTTTGAAAAAAGAGGAATTATATTTTCGAACTATAAAATCTGAATTCTTTCTTTTAATAAGAGTTATGCCAATTAAACATTCTAAATTATCCTTTTCTATAAAATTTTTATTTACTGTTTCTAAAACTTTATCATCATAAAAAGAATCATCTGAATGAATGATTGATATAATATCTCCACTAGATCTTTGAATTCCTTTATTTATTGCATCAAATATACCCTTGTCCTTTTCAGAAATGACTAAATCTATTTTGTTCTTGTATTTATTAATAACATCTAGGGTTTTATCATCAGACTTACCATCTACAATAATGTACTCAAAATTTTTGTAATTTTGTGAAAGGACTGAATTAATTGTTTTTTCGATTGTTTTTTCACTATTTAAACTTACGGTAATAACAGAAATTTTCATTTATAATATTATCTCTTAATAACCCAATTTCCTAAAACTAATATATCCATATTTGTTCTTTCATAACAATTAATTGCTTCGACTGGGTTATTAACAATTGGTTCATTTTCATTAAATGAAGTATTTAAAATAATTGGTACCTTTGTTTTATCAAAAAAAGCCGAGATTAAATTAAAATAATGTAAATTTTGATCTTTTGTTACTGTTTGTAATCTTCCGGTACCATCTACATGAACCACGCCAGGTATTAATTTTCTTTTGTCTTTTCTAATTATTTTTACCTCACTCATAAATGGCACACTGCATTCTTCTTCAAACCAATTACTAACATGATTCTTTAAGATGGAAGGTGCAAAAGGTCTAAAATTTTCTCTTTTCTTAATTTTTGAATTTATAATATCTTTTATATTTTCATTTCTAGCATCGGCAAGAATTGATCTATTTCCAAGAGCTCTTGGTCCCCATTCTGTTTTACCCTGAAACCAACCAATAATTTTTTCTTTAGTTAATTGATCTGCAATAAAAGAATATAGTTCATCGTATTCAATAAATTTAATATCAAATTTATGTTCCAATTTTTTTTGATTAATTATTTTTAGAATATATTTATTTGAGTATTCAGGACCCAAATAAGAATAATTGTCGACTTTTACAAATTTATTATATTTGTTTCTTATTAAAATGCACGCTGAACCAATACTACCACCAGCATCACCTGGGCTTGGAGAAACATAAATTTCCTCAAATTTTGAATTATGAATAATTTTTCCATTCGCCAAAGAATTCATTGCACAACCACCTGAGATAGTAAGCCTTTTGGTTTTATACTTTTTGAAAATTAAATCTGTTAAATGAAATAAAATTTCCTCGTAAACATGTTGAGTTGATTTTGCTAAATCTAAATGTTTTTGAGTAATTTTTTCTTCAGATTTTCTTGGTTCTCCAATTAATTTAACCAATTTTTCTGAAAATAAATTTTCATAAATAAATTGACCATATTCATTTATATCAAAAATTTTTTTTTTATGATGAACAAAATATTTTAAATTTAAATTAAAACCTTTATTTGTTTTGTATATTAATTTTGAAATCTCATTAACATATTTTGGTTCGCCATAAGAAGATAGACCCATCAATTTATATTCATCACCATATGATTTAAAACCCAAAAATTGTGTTAAGGATTGATAAAAAATTCCCAAAGAATGAGGAAAATTGATTTGTTCATCTAATATTAAAGAATTATTTTTATATACTCCATAAGCACAGCTAGCAAAATCTCCAAATCCATCAATCGATAAATTTGCACATTCATTATATTTACTAAAATATAACGATGAAGCTATGTGTGATTCATGGTGATTGATAAATTTTACCTTTCCTTTGAAAGGATCCTTATCACTAATGCTTGATAAGATTTTATCAATATTAATTTTTTTTTTTGAATTCCTGAGACTAGAAATTGCAATCTTAATTGAAGATGGATTTTTTAAAACAAAGAAAATTTTTTTTAAAATATTATTATATGGATTTGTATTGATCGTTACATAGTCGATATCAGAAATTTTAATACCAGCTTTATTTAAACAAAATTTAATTGACTCTTTGGGAAAATTCGATGTGTGTTTTTTTCTTGTAAATCTTTCCTCTTCAGATGCTGCAACTAGCAATTCATCTTTGAAGATACATGCAGAAGAATCTGAATGTAAAAAATTTAAACCCAAAATATACTTGTTTGACATTTATAAAATCCAGTCATTAGAATTTTTTTTACCATTATAAATATCACAATATATTTTATATAATCTTTCTGAACATACTTTATTATCAAACTTGTCTGTAGCTAACTTTCTTGCTTGGTTGCCCATTTCTACTATATCTTTGGTCCTTAATTTTATTAATCCCTCATATAAACTCTTTTTATTGGTCTCAATTACAATACCGGCATTGTATTGATCAACAATATCTAATCTACATTGTTTAGAAATAATTACTGGTAAATATGATCCTAGGGCCTCCTTTAATGCAATTGAATCTCCTTCTTCAAATGATGGAAGAATAAAAACATCATTTTTTTTTAGATATTCAATTTTATCATCTTTGTAAATTGGTGGGTTATAATTTACTTTTTTTTCTAAATTATATTTTTTGATCAGTTTTTTTAAACGATTAATATAACTTTGATTTCCAGGACCGGTAATTTCAAATGAAAATTCATTAAAATAATCATCAGGTAAATCTTTTATGGTTTCTATTAATAAATCTAATCCTTTTTTTGGGTGTATTCTTCCAAAAAATAAAATCTTTTTATTTTTTTTTTAATTAATTTTCTTTCTTTATATTTTTCAAGGGAGACACCATTGGGAATTATAAATGTATCGTGAACCTTAATGTTTTTAATAACATCTAAATACTCATTATATGTTGAAAAGAATGAGGCACTCGAAGAATTAAACGCTTTTTGTAAAAATAAAAAAATAAAAGTTTTTTTTTTGAAAAATTTTTGATTTATTGACCAACTATCAATATAACCATGGCCAACAAAGAAGTGCTTAATTAAAAGTTTATTTAAAAAATATATCATCAAAACTACTTTTAATGACCAAATTTCATGAAAATGAACTAAATCATATTTTTTTAAAAAATTGTAAATTCTTAATCTATAATTTTTTGAGAAAATACATCGTAAAAAAAAAAGTAATTGATAAATAATTTAATTGCAGAACACTAATTATATTTGTTTTATCATTTATTACCTTAATTTGATTTCTTAAGACCTCAGGCGGGCCACCATGATTAACATTTTTAGTTTTTAGTATTGATAAAACCTTCATTAATTAATTCCTTATACATATTTTCATATTTTTTAAAAATAGATTTCGACAAAAAATTCTTTGTGATCAATTCTAATGCTTTGATGCCCATTTCATATCTCTCATAATCTGATAAGTTAAAAAGATTAAGAAGGTTACTCTCAATTTCTTTTTTTGAAAAATCAAATACGTATCCAGCTTTATAATCATTAATTATTTTCCAAGGTGTTTCGAATGTTGTCAATACTGGCAATCCGTAAGATAATGCTTCTCCAATTGATATTCCAAAGTTCTCACTTTTACTAGGGAGTATAAATCCATCAGCATTTTCAAAAATTTTTTTTTTTTCAGAATAAGAAAAAACAGCTCCTCGATAAAAAACACTTTTTTCTAAATTTAATTCTTTAATCTTCTTTTTTATTTTATTTAAGTAAAAAACATCTGATACAGGCCCATAAATTTCTAAGACCCATGCTTTATTATTTCGAATATTGCTCCATATATCTATTAATTCTAATAAACCCTTTTTATAATGAATCCTTGAAAAAAAAATCAACTTTTTAATTTTATTTTTTTTAATTTTAAGTTTATAATTTTCATCAATATCAATTCCATGGCCAATTATTTGAATTTTAGAATTTATTTGCAATTTTTTTAAATTTTCAGCCTCAATATCACTTGTTGCATGAATTAAATCAGCAGTCTTAAGAATTTTTTTTTGATATAAATTCCAGGCAATTTTTTTTTTATATTTTTTCTGACTTAAAGACCAGGGCTCTAACGTACCAATAGGACTTATTATGATCTTTTTATTATATCTTTTTGCTAAGAGAAAAACACGAACTAAAAAAGGTCTCCACATTCCGTATATATGAACAATATCAAAATCTTTTATAATGTAATTTAAATCTATACTAAAACTAAAATGATCAGTTTTTTTAAATATTAATTTAGTTGTAATATTTTTATAATTTAAATAC
>MDSZ01066803.1_pt1 | contig 14324 bp, 26 predicted proteins | sample 811201 | NCBI WGS metagenome assembly MDSZ01 (sample SAMN05326647, study PRJNA326480) | marine metagenome | isolation source: seawater | place: Indian Ocean: North | collected 2010
TAGCCTTGTAGTTCTCTAATTAGATTCTTCGATCTTGATGTTACATACACTTCATTCTGGTTTATAAGGTTTATACCATAGATTACAGAATCTCTTCCTTTTGTTACAGGGAATATTCTATGGCCGTAACTTCTAATCTCTTGTATTGATTTGGGCTCTGCACTATCTGCGTAAATATGTTCTAATGCTCTACTGTCAGTTATAAAATTACTTATGTCTCTATTTAACATACCTTTTCTATACAGCAGCTCATCAAATATATAAGCATTGTTCCATTTGTATAATCTTATGTAAGTTGTAGGGTCTACAGAATATCCAAAGTCAAGACCTGCACAAAGAAGCCTTGCATCATCTGGTAATTTATCTATTGACTTCCAGTCAGGAATACAAGCACCCTCTAAACTACCTATCTCTCCAAGTCCATATACTTTCCACCAATTAGCCCAATATGTAGATGTCTTAGCTTTTACTTTAGCTTTTTCTATTTCTTTTACAATGGATGTAGGTAAACTGTTATTGTCTTTGTATGTTAGCGTAAGGAAGTCTGTATCCTCTTGGCCTATCAATTCTTTATCTACCCAAAACAAATTAGTAGGATTATAATCAAGCCATATATTACCTGATGTTCTTACTGCTAATTGTTGGTATGCTTCAAAGCTAATATTGTTACACTCGTTAATAAATAAGTCTGTTCTCCTTGCACCTCTTAGTTTATCAGGCTGGTCTGTGCTAAAGAACTCTATATAGCTATAGTTGCTGAATTCGTATTTTAAGATACTTCTATTGAACTTTCTTTCATCGTACCTATTTAAGGTTTTCATTATATTTAAAAAATCTTTTAAAGCACCTCTACGCAAATGTGGTACTGATTCCGCTACAACACTTATTTCTTTATGCGAATTTCTACAAGCGTAATCAATAAGTATTAATAAAACCGCAATAGTTTTCCCCGCCGAACTTCCACCTCTAATTATTTTTGTTCTTTGATTTAATGATCTAAGTTTTGTAAGAGCCGTAGTCTTAGTAAACATTAGTCAATGAATATTGGTTGGTCATCGTTAATATGAATATCTTTTGTTTCTTTAGGCTTGCCATATCTATAGCCCATATATAAATTTAAAGCCCTTATGTCTCCTTTATCAATTAATACTTTTAGTTTTTCTATAACTTGTTTATTGTCTATTATTAAATCAAGCTTTTCTATAAGATCTTTTTCTTGTGCCTTTGGTTTTCGGCCGGCACCTATTCTTTTACCTCCGTTATTTATTCTTTTATCCATAATTGAAAAAACATTGATTAATCAATCTTCTTTATATCTATATATCGTATTTAGTCTGTAATTTTATACAGCTACTTTACATTTTATTTTTTCAACTGATTTATAATCATAAAGTTTTAATTTATTATTATATGAATATTTTACAGGATTTAATATGTTGTTTTGTAAATATCTTAATGTAGGGTTAATTTGATTTTCGTAAATATGTGCATTTATAAAGTTTATATATATATATCCGACTTTATAGCTTGTTTGTTTTGCTATATATAATAATAATAAACTATATAAAGCTATATCATAAGGCACACCTAAAAACAGATCGGCACTTCTCTGAATTATAGTCATATTTAGTTTGCCATTACTTATGTATAATTGAAAATATAAATAGCAAGGTGGTAAGGCCATATCTTCTAATTGTTGAGGATTCCATAAGTTTATAACGTGCCTGCGGCTTTCTGGGTGCGTTTTAATAGCCTCTATCGTGTTTTTAAGTTGATTTATACCTTTACTATTGTAATTAATTAATTGGTGCCCATAAACAGGTCCTAAATCACCATTTTCATTTGCCCAGCTATTCCATATTGCAATGTTGTTTTGTTTAAACCTTTTAATATTTGTTTCGCCATTTATAAACCATTCAAATTCTGTTTCGAATATTTTTTGGCTTATATGTTTACTTGTTAGTATAGGAAAGTATTTATTTATATTTATTTTTAAGTGCTTATTATAAACTGCATAAGCTTTATATTTTGTTCTTGTTTTTTGTAACTCGCCTTTATATAAACATTCTTTTAATATTTTTTTATATCTTATTTCGTATTTATTCATTTATTTTAAAATAACAATCATTGAATCGTGCATTCCAGCCACATTTGTTACTTTTTCCCCAAAAGTATTATAGCCTATAAATTTAACTCTACCTTTTAAAAATCTTATTTCTTTTTTATTTGGCAAAATATAATCGTGAAATAATTTTGTGCTTGTTGATACTGGTAATAGCAAAACGCATAATTTTCCTTTTTTACTTTCTTCTATTGCTTTTTTTACAAATGCTTCTTTTAATTTTCTGCTATAAGGGGGGTTTATAAAGTTTCTTTCCTTCCAACTAATTTTTAAACCGTCCCATAAATTTATATTATGATTTAAAGGGCAAGGATCAAAATTAAAATTAAATTCTTTATTTAATTCATTATATAAATAATCTGGTGTTTGCCAATTATTATTATGGTTTAAATTTCTATTTTTCATACCCTCCATTAACAAAACTATCGAGCGCAGCTATATAACCGACTGCATCTAAAAAAGTATCTTTCTTATTACTATAAGCTAATCTACTAAGTTTTAAAGCTATCATACATTTATAAAAATCTTCAGTAGTAATTTCTTTATTACACATTTCTGAAGCCATTTTTGCTGCTTTACTTATCGATTCATCGATTGGGCCATATTGTCTTTCTTTTTCTTCGTCTCTTTTAAATATAATTTTATTTGCTTTTTTTAAAATATTCATATTAATTTTTTTTAAAACTTCCATTTACAATTTTACCTTTTCTATTTTTTATTTCGTTATACGCTGATTCTATACATTCTTCAATAGTAAAGTTATTTAATGTTGCAAGATTTGTTAATACTACCACTATATCGCCTATTGCGTCTTTTATTTCTTTTTGATTATTTTCTAATAATGCTTTTGCTAACTCGCCCCCTTCTTCTTGAAATTTAACATATTGTGTTTTTGAATCGCCTTTGCTTATAATTTCTCTATCAATCGCCCAGGCTCTAATATTATCAAACACACTATTAAAAATATTTAATTGGTTTTTTTTATTATGTAATAATTTAAATATATTTCTAAAAACATACATTTCATTATTTGCTTTAGATTTTTTAGCATTGTCTATTATATGTTTTAAAACATTAGAAGGTAAAATATCATTTAAAGTTTTTATTTTATCTTTTATATTATTTGAATTACTTCCTTTAAATGTAATTGTTTGTTTAGATATTAATATTTTTTGCATAATTATATTTTATTAATTAATTTTTTTTGTTCTAATTGATCTATAATATTTATCATTATATTGATGTTTTCGTCGTTAAGATGATTAGCTTTAAATTTTACAAACTCTCTTTTAGCATCGTAATTTAAATCTTTGCTGGTCTTTGTTAAGTATGTTAGCCAGTCTCCTATTTTTTTATTGTATTGAGCATTTGTTTCAAAATTATTTACCGCGTGTAATACAGATGAATGACTTGATGTTTTTCCTTGCGATTGAAAAAACTTTGCTATTTCTTGTAGTTTCATTTTTTCATACTTATATAAAATAAAGGCTAGTAAAGATCGTACCTCTACTATCTCTATCTTTCTAGTGTTTTCAAATACATCTAGCTTTGTTATCTTTTTTATTTTGTTTGCTATCTTAATTGCTTTTGTCATAATATTCCCTCTATTATATAATTATCTAAATCGTGGCCTTGTATAAAAAAGTTTTCAAATATCGTTAAGGCTTGTTCTGTTTTTCTTTTACCCTCTAAATAAAACTCTTCACTACATTTCCAAACACCAATATCTAAACTACCTTTATCAATTACCAGGAATGTAAAATCCTCATAAGACTTGTTATACAAATGGCAGTATAAATAACATTGTACATCGTAAGAATATTTTTTTGCTGAATATGGAAAACCTTTTATGTCTGTTGTTGTCTTTATATCTACAATACCTTTACTACTTAGTACATCTGCTTTGCCCCTAAATGGAAATCCTTGTATCGTGTCTATTGCAGGTACTTCAAACTTACAGTCTGTTATGTATTTTAGGGCTTGTTCATTCTTAAAAAAAGAATCAGCAATTTTCTCTGCATTTTCTTTTTCTGTTCTAGTATATACTAATCCGTACTTTTCTTTAGCTTCTCTATATGCTTTTGAATTTTTACTAGATACATTTACAAAAAGCTGCTCTTGAAATTTATTTGGCTCTAATATTGACATATGCACAAGCCTACCATCTCTTAATGGTTGTGTTTCTTTACTGCCATATTTTGTTACGTATTTATATGTTTTTGGACTAGATAAAAGTAATTTTAAAGACGAACTACTTAAGACTAACTGTGATAACTCGCCATAGTAAAAATCATCATCTACCATTTTTTTTAATAAGTCTTGCTTGTTGTAATCGTTTCCGTCTAAAAGTTGTATTATTTTCATAATCTTGTTTTATAAGTTTTGTTTCCAATTTATTTGTGTATTTGTACATTTGATTTAAACATTTTATATAATTACCTATTTCTTTTTTTCTTATAGTATTTGCTTTTTCGAATGCTAATGCCATAGCCCCACCTAAGTAATTAAAAGATGCCTCATACTTTTGTTTTGCTTTTATATCCATTGCTCTAATATCAAAAAAAAACATAAACACATAAATAATATTATAAACGCAAACTTTATGGTCTGATATGTTATTTCATCTTTTTTAGGATCCCTACCTTGATTGCTTCTAAATTGTCTTTGTTTTTTCATTTTTATATATTTAATATTACTTTCTTTTTTTACATAGCCTATTTCAAAAAAATAGTTTTCATTCAGATACGTTAGATAATTCTTTTTTTTTGATTTCATATCCAAGCTCTGTTAGTATTGGTTTATTTTCTTCTATATATTTAAGTACCTCTTGTTCTTTTTTTATTTTTTGCCTACAATAGTCCATTACTTGATTTTCTATTGGATTGTGATTGTTTTTTGCCATAGTTTTATTTTTTAGTTTTACAATATACTAAAAATAATTAACAATATGCAATAACTATACTTTATTAACAATACTTGCCATATCTTCCGTGAGTAAATAAACCTTTTTAAGTAGCTTTTTTTTTGTCCATAATGTAGTATCAGGACAGAATAATTCTTTTACAGGCGGCATTTCTAAATAGTTAATCCAATACAAGTAAGTACCTTTAGGATCTGATACAAAGTATAGCTTAACAATTTCACTATCCATTTCCATAAGCTTATCATACTTATACTGCTCAAGTAGTTTGTCTTTATAGTATTTATTTCTAAACTTCATTTCGATTACACACTTGTGCCCTTTGGGTGTTAAACCTGACGCATCATAGTGCTCAAACTTGCCTTTACTCCATTTAAGATTCCAGCCCTCAAACTCATTAAGAAAATTTACAACAATTTTTTCAAATTTATTTATAGTCTCTATACCCATTCTCGTAGATAGTATTAAGATCGCTAATCCAATTATTCCAATGTTTAGGAGTACAAGAGCAGGGTATATAATATGAATGCATAAAATACTTGCTGTGTAAAGATGCTATAAGCTCTTGTTCCTGTTTATTGATACTACTACTTTTTACAGATTTAAATTCTGTCCAATAATCGTATTCTTTTTTATTTAGTTTAATCCATTTCTTGTCTGCCATTTCTAGTTATGTTGTTTAAGTATTCTCTTCTGTCATTACAGCCACAGTCTTCGTAGCCTAACTTGTTTGCTATCCAAGTTGCTATGGCTTTTCCTTTACCAAATGTAATGATGTTTATTATATATTCTAATTTATTCCCTAATTTCATTTTTTAATTTATTTTTAACTTTATTATAAGTATTATATAAACTACTATAGCCTATGTTAGTTTTTTTTGATAATTGTAAAATTGATTCGCCTTCTTGTATTAAATTAAATACCTCTTTTTCATACCAATGTATTTTTTTTAAATGATCGTTTACTTTTTTAAAAGCTTTATTATAATCAATATTATTAAAACTTGTTTCAATTTGTATATCATCTATGTTTATATACTTAATTTTTTTTTCTTTTCGAACTAAATCGCCAAATAAACCTCTAAGTATTTTAAATACATAATAATAATTAACTTCCTTATCATTGTACATAAAATCTTTTTTTTTTTGTGAATATAAAATTAATTTTAAATACATAGTTTGTACAATATCTTCAGCTGTTGTTTTATTACACCCAAAACTTTTTACTATTTCGATCCATTGTTTGTGTTTTTCTGCTGCAATTTCGACTGGTGTTTTCAAAATGGAAAATTAAGTTGTTCGATTACTGATTTATTAATTGTGCTTTGTTCTCCTATTTTATATCCTACGTTGTTAGGTATACTTTGTAGTAACAATGGTGAATCAAATCCTGTAGGTTTTGTTCCTGTATCGTGATCTTTTATTTTTTTACAATGCAGCTCTGTATATATCCACCTGCTATCGTGTTGAGTAAGTCGATGTATAGTATAAAAGTCATCTGTTCTGTTTCCGAAAACATTGCCACCTTCAACATCAGACATAGCAAGAGGTAAAGGATGGCCGGCAAATTCGTGATTAGCTGGGTATCTTTTTCTAAAAGCCTCAGTAACAGAGTGCATAATCAACCACAAACCTACATTATATTTCTTAACGAAAATTCTAAAGTCAGTCATACATTCGTATAAATATTCATAAGCATTACTGTATTTCATCATACCTTTATTTTTTTTTAAACTGTTAATTGGATCAATAATCAAACAGTCAAATTTGTATTGCGGGTACACTACCTCACATAAAGATAGTAAATCTAAGTAATCATAGTTCTTTTCGCAGTCAATAAATTTAAAATGCTCAAATACAAATTGTGAATGTTTATCTAATTCTTCTTCAGAGATTTTGTTTATAGGCTTAGCAGATTTAAACTCTATAAGTTTTCTAATAAGAGAATAAGGCTCATTTTCAGAACTAAATACCAAAAACTTTACTTTATGCTTCATAGCAAAGAGTAGCATAAAATAAATAATAATAGAGGTTTTGCCTACATTCGCGTGTCCAGCAAAACACGTAACATTTCTTTTAAAACGAATAACATTGTCGATTTCATTAATCTCTAACTTTGGAGCTTCTTTAAGTATTCCCTTACGAATCTTATCGACCTTGTTAAGTTCGTCTCCAAAGTTTATTAGCATTATCCTTTGTAATTCAAATTTTTAAAAGCTTTAATTTTAAAATGGTAAATCATTTGCTAATTGTTTATCATCTTTTGGTACAGCATAACTTTCTCGATCTTGATTCTGATCTTGTAGCGTAACCTCATTGTTATGTTCGATTTTCCATCCTTGTATAGAGTTAAAGTATTTAACTTCATTATCTTTGTTTGTCCATTCTTTTCCCCTTAGGTTTATTGATACTTTAATATCATCGCCTGTTTTATAATTATCAAGCAAACCACATCTATCTTGTACGAACTCTATTAATATAGGTTGCGGATATTGATCTTTTGTAACAAGAACTAGTTCTCTTTTTCTAAAGCCTTTTACGCCAAATTCTTTAGTTTGTCCTATTTTTTTTATTTTTCCTATTATTTCCATTATAATTGATTTTTAATTTGTTTGTGTTTTTTGTATAATTCTATAGCTCCCTCGTGTATTTCTTGTAGAGACAAATCTTTACCTTGATTCATAAGAACAAAGTCTCGTCTTGCAGATTGAAAAAATATATTGTTATCTCTAAATTCTGTAGGACTAATATATTCCTTGCTTTCTTTTTTTTCAAAGTTATTGTACATAGCTTGATTGTTATTTTGTTTTATTACTTTACCAAATATCTTAATTTTCTTTTTATAAGAATCGTATTTGTATTCTAATATATCTCCAACTTGATATTCTGTTATATCATTTTTTGTGTTTTGATTATGTTCGTTTAAGTAATATTTTATGTTTTGTAATCCATCAATATTAATATTGTATATTTTATTTTTACTTCCTACTATGGAATTTTCTTCGACAAATTTAACAGAATTTAATTTGCCTGTTTTTGGCGGGAGATTTTCCCATTGATCTTTTCTTATCATTGTTTTATTTTAAATGTTCTTGTAATTGTTTACCGTTAGTGATTTTGTTTTTATTCATAACTAATCTGACTTTAATTTCTAAGTCCTTATTTTCTCTTTTAAGCTCATTGTAAAGCTTTATTAAAGTGTTTACTTGCTTACCTAAAAGTTTAATTCTATTGTTTAATTCGTCTATATTAGGAGATGCTTTCATACTTTTTGTTATTTAGTTTAATAGTAGTCTCTATTTTTTTTGTATCTACAATACAATCTATATGTTGTATTATTGATTCTAAACTAACATTTCCTTTTTTATATTGTTTTAAAAAAGATTTTAATAATTCTATTTGAAATGTATTCATAATGTTTTGTTTTGCTGTACAAGATAATGATAAATTGTCAATAAAAAAAATAATATAAAAAAAAAGGGAAAAAAATTAATCCTTCCCTTTTAAAAACAAAACGCTTACCGAAGCTGGTAAGAATTCACAAATTTAATCTTTTATTTTCTTTTTCTAAAAGTTTTTTATATTTTTCTATTAATTCTTTAAGATCTATAATTGAATACTTTACTGTTTCTTTTGATAGATTGTAAAGATATTTAGGTAGGTTAGGTTTCTTTTTTTCTAATGCTAAGCTATATTCATATTGTTTTCCGTACCTATATCGATTATCAAATCTTGATTGTGGCCATACATTGTCCTCGTGCCATCTAGTGCTCATTTGTTTACGAGATATAAAATGCCCTGCGTCAACTTCGCTATAATGATATTTTTTTTTTGATGTTATGCAGGTAACAAAACCTTTTTTGTCTGCGTTTTTTTTTCGTATGTATTCTGAAAATATTCGATCTAATTTATTTATAAGACCTTTACGAGATATTTTTTTTGGCATATACAAATATATTTAAATACAAAAGAAAAGAAAAGAAAAGTAAACAAAAGAAAAGAAAAGAAAAAGCCTCCTAAGAAAAACAAAATTTCTAAATACCTGATCCAACTGCCGTCCGTCTTTATTAGGTTGCAGAAGTTTAGCTATAAGCAAAAACAAATATATATAAATTTTTTTATCTACCTTGACCTCTATATCTTTTTTTGTAGTTCTTGCTTTGTTTTACTTTACTCATTTTAGTTTTTGAGTGAACACCTTTTCGCTTTCTGCTTTTAGATTTATATATATTGACCTTTACTTTACGAGCCATCTCTTGTTATATAATATAAAAGACTACCAGCTAAATATGATAGTACAAAAAACAAAATAATGTGATACAAGTTTATATGAGCTTCACCACAAATGCCTAATAAATGTTCTAAAGTTTCCATAGTTATTTTTTTATCTTTTCAAAGCTACGCCCACCAAAATATGCACCTAAAGAAATTGATAAACTCGTTGTAAGCAATGCTTGGTTGCTTTGACTTATTTCAAAATCTATCCATCCTGCATCTATAAAAACCATAAGGACACTTGATACTACTAAAAATATTAAAACCATAGGTCTTACATTACGGCTTAACCAACTGTCGCTTTTTGAATCTGCAACCCATCTTGTACTTATTTCTTGCATCTCTTTACTTTGTTGTTCAAACAACATTTGTTGTAGTCTTATTTTATCTTGTGTAGGTATCTTAGCTTTGCCTATCTCTGCTATTGCTTCTTTTGGTGATGTAACACCCTTTAAAACATTACCTAGTGTTGGGTTTACTATACCTGCAGCTCCTAATAGTAGCTTACCTACTGTACTATCAGCAAATTTTTTCTTAGGTTTACTCATTACTTATTAATTTATATTCTTCTTTTGCGTTGTAAGACGGACATTCTTTTTTGTCAGTAAAATCTTTATGGCCATATACTATAGCTTGTGGGTGTGCTTCTTTCAGATCAACTAAAAGATTGTGTAGAGTTTCTATTTGTTCAGGTGTTCTTGTATCTTTCCAGTCTTTCATATTTTTATCCATACCTCCAATATAACATACACCTATGCTATCTCTATTATGACCTGCACAATGAGCTCCTATTTTTTCTATAGGCCTACCCTCTTGTAAAGTTCCATCTAGCTTTATTACATAGTGGTAACCACAGTCAGACCAACCATTACCTTTAACGTGCCATTCTCTAATATCCTCTACATCAAAATCTTTAAACTCAGGTGTAGCTGAACAATGTACTATGAGTTTGTTTATTTTTCTCATCAGTTTGTAGCTAACCTTGTGTATTTAGTTTTTTCTATAACACCTTGTATTTCTTCAACAGGTACTTTAATAGAAAGTGAAATACCTGCATCCCATCTACCAACTAAATTTCTACCTCTATATAAAAATATAACAGGCACAGATTTAATTTGAGATTTAATAGATGCTTTTTGTTCTTCTAATAAAGCTCTAACAATTTTAGCACCTTGTATTTTATTAAGGTCTTTATAATCGTTTCTGTAATTCCAAGAACTGTTTATATGTAAAACTGTATATTCTTGTGAACTACCTATTGCATATACAAATAACGCAATGAGGACAAATATCTTTTTCATTTTTGTATAATTTCATATAATTTCTCATCTATTTTATCTAGTTTTTCAGAGTTCTCTTGTACTTGCTCTGCTGTATTTTCAATAGTTTCTCTTATTAACTGATCTTTCAGGTCATATTCTGTCCTTGTAAGCTCAGGTTTAGGCAACTCTTTTGCTAACTCTATTTCTGCTGTTAATGTAAAATATAGTCCAGCAAGAGATATTGCCCCTGCTAAAATTAATCCTATTGTTTTTAAATCAAGTTTTACTTGTGTATCTTCATTCAGTACTTTGCTCATTGTTTTCTATTTCTTGAATAGAGCCATCTTCTAAATTAATATTGACCTTGCCATATTTACCTTGTAACTTTTGCATATTTTTATTAAAGTCGCTTTGAGTTTCTAAGTTGTCTTTTACTAAGTTATTCATTTCAGATAATAAAAGTTCTTTTTGCTCATACTTTTGACCTATTGCAATATAGTTCTTGGTTTTGCTATCAAATAATTCTTTGATATACTCTAATTCTGATTGTTCTAATTTTTTACTCATAATTTTATATTTTATTCAAATATAGTAAATTACCAACTAGGTCGTAATACAATGTCAGTTGGATTTTCTAATTTATCAATCTGACCTGAAAGATTTGTTTTCATAGAATCTACATCTAATCCAGCTTCAAGCCATTTAGTAACATCAGATTTTTTTAATTTATCATATTCAATAAAATTATCTTTGTCATATACAACACTATAAGTGCCTATCATATTTGCATTATAATCGCCTTTATTCGCATTGTAACCCCAATGCACATTGTATATTACTTGCTCGTGATCTCCCTCTTTGATTTTTGCATCAAGAGCATTTATCACCCAGTTATAACTTATTTTTGATTTTGCCATAATTACTTATTTTTTAAAATTTCTATTTCTTTTTTTAATTCTTGTATTGATTTTACAAGTAGTGGTACTATTTTTGAATAATCTACCGATTGCATTTCTTCTGCATCTTTTTCTCCATTAACTGCTTGTGGTAAAACTTCTTCAAGTTCGTGCGCCATAACACCATAACTTCTGCTTTCATCTTTTTTCCATTTAAAGTCATAAACAGGTATTTTAGAGACCATATCTAATCCTGCAAAGTCTTTTAAATCTTCTTTTAATCTATAGTCTGAAGAAGTGTTAAATGCAGTTGCACTTGAGGTTGTTGTTATTGATCCAACAGAACTTTGATTTGTAGATATATCACTATTGTAAAAACCTATGGCTGTATTAGCCGTGTCTTTACCAAACATAATTATATTTGCTGCAGAAGTTCCTTGTTGAAATACGCCACTACCGCCATTATTGCCATTAACAATAAAAAATCTAGAACTTCCAAATCCACTTGTATGGTCGCTACCTATAGTTTGTGTAGGGCCAACGTGAAACAGAGCTTGTGGGCTAGTGTTTCCAAGCCCTAAATTTCCTGCACCAGTTAATCTCATTCTTTCTACATAAGAACCATTACTGTCTAGTCTATAGCCAAAACTGATATTACCGTTTGAAGCATCTGAGCTTGCGTGAAATACGGTTAATTCTCTTGAGCTACCACTCATATCAACACCTAAACCTGCTCTAACATCACCTCCCTCATAAACATAAAATTGTTGTCCACCCGCATCTCCTAAACTTAATCTTGCATTTGGCGTCGTAGTTCCAATTCCAACTCGACTATGACCTGTAACATTAAGAATATCATCTGCTGCATATAAACCAATACCTACATAATTATTATTACTACCAGCACCATTATATTTAAACCTAAATACACCTGAATTTTTTGTAGAGTTAGCCGAGCCAATAGTCATACCAACAAAATTTGTAGAGTGTACACCCATTACGGATAAACCTACTTCTGCATTTGCATCTAAATCAAAATTACAAGTCTGAGTTGCACCAACCACAGTAAATTTACCTTCGGTAGATGTTGTTCCTATTCCAACTTGAAAAGTATCTTTTATAGTTAAAACATCAGTATCTGTCCCTGAGTTTATAATACCTAATCTTAAAGTATCACCATTTCCTACATATTGCATATACCCTCCGTGAGTATCACCATCTGGATCTTCAGTTAACGCTATTCTTGCTGTTTCTCCATCAGCATCAGTTGCAACTCTTATCTCTGCATTTGTGTCTTTTATGTGTAAAATACTTTCAGGATTTGTTTCTCCAATTCCAACTCGACCAGAACTATTTATACGCATATGTTCTGAGCTACCTGCGCCTGAGAAAAAACTTAATTCTTCATTTGTTCCTCCAAAATCAATATGCGCCCTATCTAGACCATTTTCATTTTTAAACTGTATTAAAGTTGTTGCGCCAGCACTTGACCTTTGTAAATTTAATTTTGATTTTAAAGATGCTTCTCCTGCAAAAGTTGTATTTTGATTTACATCAAGTGTCATAACACTATTTCCATTTATTGAAAATATAGAAGCATTCGGTGAACCACCTGGTGCATTAATAGTCAAAAGTGCTGCTGCATTTGCAGATCTTCTTAATTGAAAATCTGTACTTACCCCTGCGCCATCTACAACTAAATTACCATTTACTTCAGCTGTGCTATTAGTTAATTCTAAAATTTGTCCTGTTGCTGAACCTGCTTGAAATTGTAATTTATCTCCGTTGTGTACGTACTCAATTCTACCTATATTAGTACCATTGTCTTGATATTTAATTAATCCACTTCTATTTGCAGCATCACTATTAAATACTATTTGAGGGTCGCCACCTGTTGTAGTCGATAACGTTAGAACTCTGTCTCCACTTCCTGAGTTGTCTAAAGTAACATCCCCTGTAAAAGTACCACCACCAACAGGAACAAATGATCCTGCGCCTGATAGTGTTCCACTTATCGCTAAGTCTCCTGTAATACTAACTCCTGTACTTGTTGTTTCAAACTTTAGAGAATTATCATAATATAATTTAACTCCTGCATCTGTTATAAACCTACCCATATATTCAGAAGCACCTTTATTTATTTGTACTTCTGTTCCATCACTTTGGATACTTAATACACCTGTGCCTGTTTCATTTATATAACTATTACTACCATCGTGATATATCTCTAAATCTCCACTATTTCCAAATTTTGCTTTGACGCTATCTGTATGTTCAGTATCCACAAAAAACCTAGTTCTTACAACCCCACCATCTACAACAAAATAAGTAGTTTTTCCACCTGACCCATCATCACTTCTAAAAGTTATATCTCCATCGTCTAAGTTTTGGTCAATAAATAAATTATGATTATAGCTTTCCAAAAAACTATTAGAGCCATCGTGTATTAATCTTAAATCTCGACCTGTACCAAAAGTTAAATAAACATTATCTAAAAGTTGTAATTCTTTTGATGCTATATTTCTTTCACTTCCACCATCAATTCTAAAATATTCAGTTCTACCTCCACTTCCGTCATCTGATTGGAATACTATATCTGCATCATTTGCATCGTTTCTTATAAAAAGATTACCTGTGAGGTTTGTTATAACAGAGTTTGAGCCATCGTGTATTAATTGTAAATCATTCCCTGTGCCTATATTTAAAGTATTACTATCTCCTAAATTTACATCATTTGAAAAAGTTGTATTTCCAAAACTATTAGAATTACCTGCTGCTGTTACACTTGCAGAAAAAGTACCTGATGTGGCTGACAATGCTGCTATTGTAGTATTACCAAAATTATTTGA
>MDSZ01208456.1_pt1 | contig 14324 bp, 9 predicted proteins | sample 811201 | NCBI WGS metagenome assembly MDSZ01 (sample SAMN05326647, study PRJNA326480) | marine metagenome | isolation source: seawater | place: Indian Ocean: North | collected 2010
CGTGCGGATCGCGGGTCCGGAATGTGCGCGACTGATAGGGCCGCTCGACCCAGTCGACCGGCAACCCCTTGCCCTTGAAGAAGTGCGCGGCCTTGTCGAGGTTTTCCTCGTCGAACACCTTGAAGCCGAGATCACGGGCAGCGGCATCTGCCGATTTGCGCAGGACAAGGCAATGGTGGCCGCGTTCTTCCATGGCGCGCAGATAGATCGCCTCTTCGGCTTCGTCCGTGACCTGAAGCCCGAGCGTGTCGACATAGAAGGCCCGGCTCTTGGCCAGATCCGTGACGCCCAGTTCCACATGGCTGAGCCGGATGATGTTGAAGGGCGGATAGAGATTGGGGGCCGGAATGGGCATGGAAGGCTCCTGCGATAAACCTATTGGACCGGGAAGATGACGTTGGTCTGTCCGGTACCGGAACTGGGGAAATAGTCGGTCACGACCTCGCATTCGGCGGTGTAGCTGTCCCAGCCGAGCGCGCCGTAGAGCATGGCGGTGTCGTGCATGGAGCCTTCGCCGCAGCAATGGTCGGCATATTCCGGCAGCATCTTCAGGAAGGTGGCATGATCGCCCCTTTGCCACATGTCGAGGACATGCAGATCGACCTGCCGGTTGAACTCGGACGAGATGGTGAAAGTGCCGTTGTTGGCGGCGTAGTCCTTGTTGGCCCAGATCTTGTGAGACAGGGAGCCCGAGGCAAGCAGCAGCACCTTCTCGTCACTGGCTTCGACTGCCGCCCGGATCGCTTCGCCGACGATACGGCTCTCGTCATGGCCGTGCACCGTGCACCAGGCGGCGACCGAGACGACCTTCATGTCGTGTTCCCGGCTCATGAACCGCATCGGCACCAGCGTGCCGTATTCAAGTTCCAGGCTATCGAGATGATGGGCGAGCGTGAAAGCGCCGCGCTCGGTTGCCTCTCTTGCGATGGCGTCGCCCATCTCCGGGTTGCCCTCGTAGGCGTAAGGCAGGTTCTGGATGAAATGCGGAAATTCGTTCGAGGTGAACAGGCCTTCGAACCGCTTGTTGGCATTGATGTGAAAGCCTGCGTTGATCACCCAATGCGTGTCGCAGACGATCGCCGTCGTCGCGCCGAGCGCTTTTGCCCGGCGCGCGATTTCGTAATGACCGTTGATAGCCAGCTGACGCTTGCCCTCCACAGGTCCGGGCTGTTCCGACATCAGCATGGTCGGCACATGCGTGACCTTGGCCGCGAGAACGATTTCTCCCATAGTCTCCTCCCGTTACTGCGATCTTATGTCGTTCACATTCCTCACGCACCAAGGCGCGGGATGGCGTGCTGGCCGGTCGCAAAGCCGATGTGTTTCTGCTCCATGTAGAATTCGAACGACCAGTCGCCGCCGTCGCGGCCGATGCCGCTGGCCTTGACGCCGCCGAAGGGGGTGGGCAGGTGGCGGACGTTTTCCGAGTTCACCCAGATCATGCCCGCTTCCAGAGCGTTGGTGAACCTCAGCGCCCGCGTCAGGTCGTTGGTCCAGACGTAGCCGGTCAGGCCGTAGGGAATGTCATTGGCGATCCGAAGTGCTTCTTCTTCCGACCCGAAGCGGATGGAGGTCAGGACCGGGCCGAAGATTTCTTCCTGGGCGATCTTCATGGCGTTATTCGCGCCGGTGAAGAGGGTTGGGCGCACGAAGCAGCCTTCCGTCCCGACGCGGCTGCCGCCAGCGGCAATCGTTGCACCGTCCTGGCGGGCGATTTCGAAGTAGCCGGTCACCTTGTCGAAATGGGTCTTGTGGATCAGCGGGCCGATTTCGGTCTTTGGGTCGAGGGGATGACCGACCTTGATGTTGTTCACCCGATCGATGAGCCTTGCCTCGAATTCCTCGGCAATCGTGTCCTGCACCAGAAGGCGCGAGGACGAGGTGCAGCGCTCTCCGTTGAGCGAATAGATCATGAAGATTGCCGCATCCAGCGCCCGGTCGAGATCGGCATCGTCGAAAACGATCACGGGGTTCTTGCCGCCGAGCTCGAAATGCACCCGTTTCAGGGTTTCCGCCCCCTGTCGCATGATCATGGACCCGGTGCGGCTCTCGCCGACGAAGGCGATGGCCTTGATGTCAGGATGTTCTGTCAGGGCCTTGCCGGCTTCTTCGCCGAGGCCGTTGACAAGGTTCCAGACACCTTTCGGCAGGCCGGCTTCTTCTGCAATTTCCATCAGGATGCGTGCAGTGACTGGAGAAAATTCCGCCGGCTTGTGGACCACGGTGCAGCCTGCAGCGAGCGCCGGCGCGATCTTCCAGGTCGACAGCATGAAAGGCGTGTTCCAGGGCGTGATCACGCCGACCGGTCCGATCGGAAGACGGGTCGTGACGTTCATGAGGGTCGGTGATGGCAGGGCCTGACCGTCGCGGGCACCTGGCGCCTTGTCAGCGAAGAAGCGGAAGTTCTCGGCGCCGCGCAGGGCGGCCTTCGACATGAAACGCAGGGCCTGACCGGTATCCCAGCATTCGCAAAAGGCGATTTCTTCGGCGCGGGCGACAATGCCGTCGGCAATCTTGTGAAGGATTTTCTTGCGCTCCGTCGCGGCCAAATCGCGCCATGCCGGAAAGGCCTCCTTGGCGGCCCTGGCTGCAGCGTCGATATCGGCAGCATCCCCCCTGGCAACCTTGCAGATCAGGCTGTCGTCTACCGGGGAGGTGGTTTCGAATGTCGCGCCGGAGGCTGCGGGGCAGGCCTTGCCGCCGATCTGGTTCAGCACGCCGGTCTCCCGGAACCTTGCGAGGTAGGTCTCAAGTTTTTCGATGTTGTTCTGAAGGTCAGACATGGGTCAGACAGTCCCCAAATGGTCGCGAATGGTGCCCGTCTTGGGCGAAAGGTCCGGGTCGATGTCGCGCATCTCAAGCGATAACGCGAGCGAACTGGTGGCCAGGACCGGTTCCAGGAAAGCCTTTGCGGCCTTGAACAGACGCTCCGCTGCGTCGCGCTTGACGTCGTCCGGCCGTCCGGCGCGAAGGCGTACGGAAATGTCGATGAAGGCATGTTTCGGGTTGCCGTCGGCGATTGCATAGTGGTCGCATCGTATGGCCCGCACCCGCAGACCGGGCATGGGAAGGGCATCGATGGTCGCGGCTTGCGCACGCAGATGCTCGCACAGGGCCTTTATGTCGGCCCGCTGTTCCAGGTTGGCGGAATATTCCAGCGATATGTGCGGCATGGGATTTCCTTAACAGTGCAATATTTGCTATGTTAAATATATGAGATCGAAACTGTCAAACTTTTTGTGTCTAATAATCTGCCAATTCGCTATGGACCTTGCATGATCGACGACACTGAACCCGCTGACGGCCCGGCGCTGCCGTCCACAAGACGCTCCATCCCGATTGCGCTGATCCGGGCGCGCGAGAAGGTCATGGGCCCGATCCGCGAGATGCTCTCCGACTGCGGCATCACCGAACAGCAGTGGCGCATCCTGCGGGTGCTGGAAGAATTCGGTCCACAGGATGCCTCGACCCTGGCCGACCGCGCCTGCCTTCTGTTGCCCAGTCAGACCCGGATCGTTCAGACACTTCTGGAAAAGGGGTTGGTAACCCGTCAGGCGGACGAGAAGGACCGGCGCAAGCAAACGGTGGCGATTACGCCGGCCGGACAGGCAATCATTGAGGATAAGCTCGATGACGCCAAGGCAATCGCGGCGCGCATAGAAGAGGTCATCGGCAAGGAGAAACTGACACAGCTGCTCGACATTCTGGAGGATTTCCAGAAGCTGTAAGAGGCTAGGGACTGAGCCTGGGGCTGGGCCGGATTTCGGATCGAGGCCGGTATTCGCGCTGAAGGCCCGGCACCGGATGCCGGCTATGGGCCGGAAACGGCCCGGGCTCCCTTCAGCTTGCGTAGCCGGAAAGGAGCCCGGGCTTCTGGTCTCGTGCGGGAAGAGACCAGTTGTTTTAGTTGTAGCGGTACATCTTCTTTTCGGAGAACCACTTGCCCTGGCGGGTTTCGGTCGTGGATCCCGCCTTGTCGGCTTCCGCGAAGAGCTTGTGCGCCTCTTTCGACCGGCCCGTGTGATACAGCGCCCAGGCCCGAAGCAGTTTTGCCTTGCGGCTTTCGCGCCCGCTCATTGCGTTTCTTTCAAGGTACGGCAGAGCGCCTGCATAATCTCCGGTGCTGATCTCCTGTTCGGCAGAGCGCAGGTAGGAAGACCCGGAGGAGCGCGATCCGCCAGAGGAGCGGCTGCGTTCTTCGGAAGCGGACGCAAGCTGTGCGCCGCCGAGGGTCTTGATCGCCGGGAATTTGGTTGACCATTGCGCGATCAACTGTCGTTCGCGGGCTTTCTGCTTCTTGCGCTGAGCAACCACGATCTGGCCGACGGCCGCGGATTCGTTTGGCTGGAACTCCATCGACTTGGCAAACCAGATTTCAGCTTCATCGAGTTCAAGCATGTTGTAGAAGTGCCAGCCGAAAACCTGGGCGGCGATCGGCGATTGCGCATCCTGGACGACGTTCGCAAATCTCGACAGGCGCTTGAAATCCATCTCGGTGCCATAGCCTTCCAGAAGCTGGATCGAAACGACTTCCAGATATGCCTTGAGGATGAGCGGATCCTTGCGCCGGTTCTTGTAGGCAAGTTCCTCGGCTTCCTCGTATTCGCCATCTTCCTTCATGGAAACAACCATGCCTTCGATGGCCTTTGGCGAGGGGCGAAGCTTGTAGGCTGTCTGGAACCATTTGGTGGCGGTCTTGAACTCTTCGCGGGAATAGTAATACCAGCCCAGAAGTTCGGCATCGTTCGGGTTCTGGAGTTTTGCAGCCGAATTGGCGAGTGCGTCCAGATCCGATTTGTCGACCAGCATGGCGGGATCGGTAGCGCTTTCGCCAACTTCACCACGCAACAGGTCCAGGTAGATTTCGTTGAATTCCGAGCGACCGTCCAATCCGGTTCTGCCGTAGGCGACAAGCAGCTCCACCGCGTTGCGCGGCAGTACTTCGGCAGCCTTTTGCACGGTGGCCTTGCGCTCGTCCTCATTGGCGCAGTTGGCAAGGATGTACTTGTAGGCTTCGAGCGCCTTGACGTCCTGACCGGTCTCGTTGAGGGCCCTGGCTGTCCGCCAGATAATGTCGATTTCCTGGCAGGTCAGAAGATCGGAGTTCTTCACCGCGATCTTGATGACCTCCTGAGCGTTGCCCAGTTCGGACGCCTGAATGAGGGTCTTTCGCGCTTCGGCATTGATGATCTGTCGGCGCAATTCGGCTGAAGGCTCATAGCCCGGGTAGAGATTTATGTATTCCCGGATCTTGGCGTAGAGCTCCTGGGTCCGGCCGGTGGCGAAGAGATCCCAGAGCGGCTGTTCGTTCACCTCGATCCGGTTGCGGTCGTAGATGTTTTCCGGCGGTTGCCAGTCCGGATGAAGAGACTTCAGCCGCTTGATTTCCGCAGACACGCGGCCGATCTCACCGTTCTGTGCGTAGTAGCGCAGGGCCGTTTCATCGACCTTGGCAGCCGCGGGGGCTGCCGGGGCGGCGGACTGTGCAGCCCCTGGCTGGGTGACCGAAAGCGCGAAAGGCGAAACATTGGCCTGCTGGACCGGCAAAACACCGGTTTCAGGTGCCTGCAGGACAAACGGAGAGCCGCCGGGCAGTTGTTGTTGCGGCGCGGCTTCCCACGGAGCGGACTGCGCCAGGGAACCGTTGGTCGCAAACGCCAGCGCGAAGGAGGCAATTACCATTCTGGTGAAAGACATTGCGGATACCTCTCTGCAATTGCGAGAATCGTGAAGATCTGAAGTGTTGTGGAGTAATAGTCGTCTGTGCCGATCTGCAGCAGTTCGGACGGGAATGGCTCGGCCTTGTCCATACATCTGGTCAGGGCGGCAATTGCGCGAAAACCGATACCACCCATGACACTCTTCGGCTCGCCCGTGACGATTTGCGTGACCGAAGGGCCGCGGGGATCGGCAAAGCCGCGTAGCGTTGAAAAATCCGCCGCCTTTTTCACGCGCAGGGCATTTCTGGACAGCGCTAGATAGAGCGGAACCCGGATGGCATTGTAGCCGAATTCAGGTGTGAACTTTTCGGAAGGAACCAGCTTGAGACCGCCGATATCGACCCAATCCGGTGGCAGGTAGCTTGGAGCCCTCTGGGAAAGGTCCAGGACGTCCTCTCCGACAACCGCAACTTCGCCCCAGTTCGCGGACGTATCGAACTCGGCGATGGTTTCCAGGGCCGGATAGACCCAGTAGGACGGGTTGACCGTGACGGTCTGATGATCGCCGGAGACGAACCCTTCACTGCCGGGAACAAGAACCGGTCCGAGGGCGGTTTGCTGAAGGAGCGTTGCGGCGATATCCGCCAGAACGACCTTTGCCGAGGCAAGGTCTTCAGGATCTCCCCAGCTCTTGTAGGCCTCGATCAGCGCCCAGGCGATCAGCAGGTCCCCGTCCGTCGCGTTGTTGGTGTCGGTGACATTGGGACCTTCCGGCGTGTGCAGCACCTTCCAGGCAAACAGGTGATCCTTGCGCACCTGCAGGTTCTCGTAGGTGTAGTCGCGGATCAGCTTGAAGGTCTCGCGGTCATCCACCGCGACGGCCAGAACCATGCCGTAACCCTGGCCTTCGCTGTGACTGATGCCTTCATTGGCATCGTCGATGACGGCTCCTTCTGGGGTCATGTGGCGGCTCGTATAGTCCCGCCACGCCGACCCCAGCCAGAGCGACACGGCTTCCTTGCTGCGGGCGCTGGCGCCGAACACCGGTTCGGCGTGAGCGGGAGCAAGCGACAGGAAAAGTGCCATGCCGGTTGTCATGCAAAGCCTCAGCATGTCAGCGTCCGGACCGTTTGAGGGAGACGTAGTAGCTGAAGCCGAGGATCAGGCAGAACGCCAGCATGAACACGACAAAGTCGAGCATGTTGTGCGAGACCAATCCTGCCACGACGAGCCGGCTGTTCCTGAACTCGGACGGGTTTGCCAGCGAGGCAAAGTAGTTCGGATCGGACAGGCGTTCGGACGCAAACCGGTTGGTGGTCGCGTTATAGAGCGATGTGTCGCCGGTGAGCCAGGCAAGCCTGCCTTCGCGCAGCATCGTTTCCGTGCTGGCCTTGATGTCGTCACTCGTCAGGCCGGTCACGACAGTCCAGGTGTCCTGCTTGACCGGGGCTCCCATGAAGGCAACCCAGCTTTCCTTGGAAGTCAGCGTCTTGGTGCGCTGTGCGATCAGGATGCTGTTGCCCTGCAGCGCGAAGCTGCGGTCGGACGGAACTTCGGAATTGAGCTTGAAGCCGACGCTGCGCCAGGCGGATCCGGCGTATCGCTGGATGCTTGCCATCAGGCTGGTGTCGTTTTCGTCAACAGACTTCAGCCCGAAAAAGCGGCCCACCTGACTGCGCGAGCCTTGCGTTCTTTCCGGGTCGAGCGTGTCCAGATAGGCTTCCTTGGCCATGCCCGACAGGCGATTGACCGGGGCAACAATCAGCCCCGGCTGATTGCCGACCGAGGCGGAGGCCGTCGTGATGGCGATCGGCCGGACCTGCTGTGTGATTGCTGCCGTTGCCACGGCAAGCTGTGCAGCGGCCTCCAGGCTTTTCGGGTCGTCGGCAAGCACCTGAATGGTGGTCGGCCGGTTTTCTGCAGGATTTTTCGGCAGAAGGTCGGAAGGAGACAGGCTCGGTGTCACGCGCATTCTGGCAAGTGCATCGAACTCGATCGTCGAAGTGTCTGCATCAAGCGACAACCGGTCGCCATTGAGGCCGGTCGCGACATCGCAGGTGGCATCATCTTCTGTCAGGGAAGACACTTCGATGCGCAGGTCGTTGAAGCCGGGCGAGAAGCCGCCAAGCGGGATATCGAGTGGATTGCGGGAAGAAATGCCGTCACGCGTCAGTTCCGCAGACGCAAGTGCGGCACCATTGGCAAAGACCTGCAGCCGGTTGGCATTGGACAGGTTTGCCAGCGCATCGATGTTCAGGCTGAGCTTGGCCTTGCCATAGTCTCCGACGAAATAGTCGTCCGGCAGGCGGATCGAGAAGTCCTGCCGGAGAAGCCGGCCGTCGAAGCGTTTGCTGCTGACGCCGATCTTTGCCAGGGAAACCGTTTCGCCGGGTTCGATCTCGTAACCGAACTTGTTTTCGAAGGCGGCAATGCCCCGGCGGCTTCCCAGCATCGGCTTGGCCTGCAGGGCCTGTTTGAAGGCTTCGATGGACTTGTCCAGAGCCGGGCGGTTCTCTGCCGCGAGAAACAGGGAAACCCTGCCCGTATCCGGCCGGTGGACGATAGCAAGGCCGGGGATTTCCGAGCCCGTGTCGCCAACGGCAAAGCCTGCGTGCGAAAGCTCGGCCCGAGTGCCGACTATGATATCCAGGCCGGCATCGTTGCCCGGCTCGTTCCTGATCTGAATGTCCGGGTTATGGTATTTCCCGAAAGCCGCGACAGTCTGAGCAACTGCCAGGACCCGGTCTAGATTTCCGGCGCTCGCCGTGCCCAGTTGCAGCAGGCGCATGTTGGTGGCGCCGCTCTTGTCGTTCGGGACCGCGCGCAGGAGTTCAAGGCTGGCCGACAGTTTCGGTGAGTTGTCCGGGCCCGGATCGAACACGATACCCGTGTTTGCCGGGTTTAGCACCGTCCACAGTTCATAGGTGGCGGGGATCGTGCAGTCCACACGGTGCTTGTGTTTCGCAACGAACCGGATTTCGTTGAACCCCTCGACCATCAGACCGGGAGGGAGGTCGAAGCTGCGCATGGAGCTTTGAGCGCCTGCGTTGAGTTCAATGTCGCCAACGGGCTGACCGTTGACCATGATGCTCATGCTGGAATGTTCCGGGGCGGTCGAAACCGCGGTCAGGTAGTCCACCTGCAGCTTGCGATAGAGAAGGACCTCGTCCCGGGGAGCGTAGACGGCCAGCCGGATTTCTGCCTGTTCGCCTTCCATCCGGAGCTGGTCGGCGGTTGCTGTCAGGCGGCGGATGGTGCTGCGTTCTTCGGACTTGGTGTCCAGCACCGATACGTCGAGCTGCTGGGCAATTGCCGAAACAGGCAGAGCAATCAAGGTTGAGGCGACAAGCGCTGCCTTGAGGCAGGTTGCGGCTTTGAGGTGATACAGAGTTTTCATTGCTTCAATCCTCATTCTGCAGGTGCGAGGACGGATTCAGGCAGGTCCTGCTCGACAGGTGCCGGCTTGCGTTTCAGGCCGGACCGCAGGGCTGTCATGAGGCCGAGGACCGGGACGCGAATGCCGTAGTAAAGTGCCCATCTGGTCAGGCGCATCATGCCCGCGATCACCGAGGATCCCGTCAGCTTCCTGTTGTGCAGGGCTCTCGGTATTGTCAGGTCGGCAAACATCACGTCGCTGGAAACGATCGCTCGCGTTGCGACGGTATCGAGATAGGCGGCGCCGATCAGAATTCCCTTCGAGCCGGCCCGCTGGGAGGCGACGCGAATGTTGATGCCTGTTTCGGCAAGCGCGGCGTCAGGTTCCGGCGTTGCATCGGCTGACCGGTCCAGAGATTGACGGGGATGGAATGTCAGGTGGCCTTTGTCGCCGAGCACGTTCCCCCAAGTTGGTGCTCTTTCAAGCTGAATGAGCAGACCGTTGGTATTGGATTCCACCAGATTGACGGGGATGGTTTCGTCGCGAAGGCGGAGCGTCGCCTTGCGATGGACCCGGATACGCGGTGCGGTTCTGACTTCCTTCCGTTCCAGGATGGCGCCAAGGGCTGCACCGGCAATGATCAGGTTGAAGACATGCCAGATGCCGACAACACCAAGCAGGGCAGTCTGGCCGGTGTCGTTCTGCAGGCGCCAGACCAGCACGCCGGTCGTGAGGAGCATGACCGCGAAGACGATGATGTAGGGCCATGCGATGACCGACAGCTGTTCTTCTTCGAGTGTTTCACCCTTGGTCGTGACGTTGAACTTCGGCGCACGGGGGTTCATCAGCACGGAGAAGATCGCCGGGAACAGGTAGATTGACTGGATGTACTCGTAGAGTTCGGAGATCCAGGGCCACCTGAGCTTGCCATAGAGGCCGGACTGGATCGTCACCACCGCAAGGATGTAGGTCATCGTGTAGGCCAGGAATTCCTGTGGCGAGGCGATGTAGATCTTCATGTTGAAGAGGATGAACATCAGCGGCGCCAGCAGGAACACCAGCCGCGGGAACGGGAACAGCCAGAACATGGCGCTGGACATGTAGGCGACGCGCTGCATGAAGCTCAGGCCCGGCTTGAACATCGGGTTCTTGAGCATCAGGATCTGCAGCATGCCCCGGCACCAGCGGGACCGCTGGCCGATGAACGAGGCGAGAGTGTCAGGCTGCAGGCCGGCGATCATCGGACGATCGACATAGGCGCTCTTCCAGCCGCGTGAATGCAGCTCGAGAGCGGTTTCGCAGTCTTCCGTGATCGAGACGCCCGAGAAACCGCCGACTTCATTGAGGGCTGCACGCCGCAGGACAGCGCCGGAGCCGCAGAAGAAGGTGGCGTCCCATTTGTCGAGACCCTTCTGGATCATGCCGTAGAACATGTCGTTCTCCGAGGGCATGATGTTGTAGGTGCGCAGATTGCGCTCGATCGGATCCGGATTGAGGAAGAAGTGCGGTGTCTGAACCAGGAACAGTTCAGGGTCCTTGAAGTAGGCGACGGTTTCGCGCAGGAACTCCCGTGACGGTGCGTGATCGGCGTCGAAGACCACCACGAGATCACCTTCCGACCGCGACAGGCCGTAGTTGAGGTTTCCGGCCTTGGCATGTTCGTTGCGTTCACGAGCAAGATATGTCGCACCGAGATCTTCGCAGATCCGCTTGAATTCCTGGCTGCGCTCATAGGCGGCAAGGGCGGCCTTCTGGTCCGTGGAATTCAGCTTCTGAAGCGTTGCGCCATCGTCCAGGAGGAACACACGGAACTTGTCCTTCGGATAGTCCATGTTCTTGGCGGCGGCGATGGTGCAGGCGACGAGGCCCGGATCCTCGTTGTAGCTGGGAATGAACACGTCGACGGTCGGAGCATCGGCGTCGGAGTTCTGCACCTTGCGGGGACGCTCATAACGGTCGGAGACGATGAGCGCCGACAGGAAGAACATCAAGATGCAGAAGAGCTCAGCAACAAGCAGCAGGACGCCGGGAACGAAGTCGTAAAAGTTCTCGATCGGCGGAACCGTCTGTGTCACGCGCCAGTAAACGTAACGACCGACCAGCAACCCTCCGAGCGTCAGAAACGTGACGCGTCCCAGAGTGCCCGGCAAGACCTTCGTGAATTGCATGGCAACCAGAACGAAGAGGCCGAGAAAGAGTTGAACTTCAACCGAAAGCGGCAGCGTGACGATGAAAAATGTAGCGATGGTCGCTATCGTCGCGAATACGTATAAAAGTAAGTTCAGCATAGCCTAAGTTCCTGTACTTTGTACGTTATTGGTCTGGTGCTATTTGAATTGCTTTCGTCACCGAGTTGACGAGCTCTATTTGTGAGCTTGTTGCGGTTCTTTGCTGTGCCATCGCAAGGTGATTTCTTGCGGTGTTGTAGCTGATCCCGATTTCCTCGGCGGCTTGTCTTACGGTTTTGCCGTCTATTATTTTCTTGATGATGCGCGCCTGCTGATGCGTGACCCCGGTGGCGGCTTTGATTGTCTCGGCGCTTACCTCGTTGGAGGCGGTGTCCGCGGTGATCAGGACCTTCTTGCGGAAATAGGATCTGACGGGATCCCGGGTTTCCTCGTCGGACACCTGGGACGGGATGGCCTCCACGAAGTAGCGGGGGCCACCGGCAATGCTCATGACCCGTGCCTGGTCCTGCCGAGTTGATCCGGTGTTTGCCGGGGCATCGACGGGCAAGTCGCGAGAGTGGCGGGCAAAGAACGGTGCCAGGCTCAACGGTGCCTGGATCCTGCCGTCGATGAGGCGAAGCTCGCCGCCTTTCTGCAGGACCTTTTCCATCGCCGGGTTTTTGACAAGGACTGAGCCGTTGCCGAAGAACACAAGCGCTGGCGACTTGATGTGTTTGATCCAGTATTGCGCGCTTGTCAGTTCGGTGCGGTTTCGCCCGTAAACGAGATCCTCGGCATAGGCCTCGAAGCCGCCGAAGATGTCATCCGCATAAGCAACAACACCTTGGAAAAGACTGTCTGAAAAGCCGACTGGAACGTGGGCGGCAAGATAGAGCTGCAAACCCATTCCCAATTCGACCATGAGAACAGCCGCACGGTTGGTTTCAAGGGTTGTATCGCGCGACAAACCATCGGGAGTTGTTGCGGTGCAATGCAGGATCTCGGTGTCGTGTGTAACGGGGGTGCAGGAGTTGGCTTTTACTTGGGAGAACGTGTCTATTTCGTTCCCAAGAAGATGTTCAGCTTCCCAGGCTTGACGATTGTCATCAATTGTATAGCAGATCTCGATCTTCTTCCTTCTTGCATCCAGAACAAAGATGCTGAAGAGAAGAAATTCAAAGCGTTTTGCCAGTGCATAAGGAAAGTCTAAATTGCTTCGGTTGCGGCGTTCTTTTGTCTGGCCACCGTATAAAACACTTTCGTTAAAGTCCCTTCCTGCAAAATACATTTTTTGCTCCCAGGTAGAAATGGATTTTATTCGTGGCGATGATCTAAGTTCTGGCTCGGTTCATTTTCAAAAATTGGATTTATCTAAATCGATCGATTGGTTTCTTAGGGGGTTAATAAATTATTAAACCTTTTATACCGGAAACTTCATGCCGTTGCTCTAGTGCAATTGCATCAATTTTAAAGCAACTGTAGTCTTGGTTAATTTATAACTCTAAGAAAATTGTAGAATATGCTTTAGTATTAAATGAGATATATCGATGAATACATTAAGATCATCGAGTTGTAATCACGAGATGGTTTTCGTTGAATTTGATAAATGCAAGTGGAGGTGGTGTGCATGCGTGTATTGCTGCGCTGCAGCATTTGTCGTGTTTTTCGATTTCTACTGTTTGCGACGAAATGTCCCGAGGCGATGTCGCGAAATGCCCGGTGAAATCTGTTTGAGATAAAATTTTGTCTTGTTTGATTTAACTATTCAGATTGCCGACAAATTAGGCGGACTTGGCTAATTTGAGTTCAGGCTCAGGAATTGGGCGTTTTGCCTTCCCGGATTTGTGATCTAATTTTTCGAAACTTGATACGCGGCGACCAGATATGTCGCGCAGTGGTTGAAAGTATTAGAGAAATTCGACCTGAAATAGGGGCGGCGGCTTGCTGGTGCGGCGAACAGAAGAGCCTGGGCGCGCAAATCCCGTTGGCTGTTTGCGCGCCGCGTGCTGGTCTTCTGATGGCAAGTGGCCTTTAGAGGATCCGAAGCCCTCGAGGTCTTGAGAGGGCTTCAGGGCAACGTGGTGGTACCGGCCGTTGAGGTTTGCGTGTTACGGAGATGCTTCCGAGGGATTAGCCGGAAACGGCTTTCAGTCCGGTCTCGACTGCCGACAGGATTTTCGTGACGTTGTCCGATGTCACGATCAGCGGCGGCGAGAAGATGGCATTGTTTCCGGAAACCCGGATCATGACGCCGTCCTCATAGGCGGCCTGCTGCAGCTTCAGCGGGACATCCTTTGCCGAAGGTTTCTTGCTGGCGCGGTCGGAGACGAGTTCGATGGCGCACATCAGTCCTTCGCCGCGCACGTCGCCGATCACCTCGAAACGTTCCTGGAGCCCTTTCAGGCCACCAAGAAGTTCCTTGCCGCGTGCGGCGGCGTTTTCATGGACCTTCAAACGTCGGATCTCTGCGAGGGCAGCCAGAGCGGCTGCGGCGCCGACAGGGTGGCCGGAATAGGTGTAACCGGTATCGATGGACGCGATGCCGCTGGTGTCCTTTTCAAAGACTTCGGCCACATGCCCGGCGATCATCACCGCGCCGAACGGGAAATAGCCGTTTGTGATGGCTTTTGCCGTGCACATGAAGTCCGGCTGTACGCTCCAGTGGCGCGCACCGCTCTCGCTGCCGGTGCGACCGAAGGCGGTGATGACTTCGTCGGAGATCAGCAGGATGCCGTTGCGGTCACAGATCTCGCGCACCATCGGCATGAAGCTCGGATGGGGAGGCATGACACCACCGGCGCCGAGGACGGGCTCCATGATGAAGGCGGCAATGGTGCCGGCTCCCTGGAAGGCGATCTCGTCTTCGAGGGCGGCTGCGCAGAGCTGGGCAAGTTTCGCCGGATCGCTCTCGTTGAACGGATTGCGGTAGGTGTAGGGAGCCGGAATGTGGAAGCAGCCCGGCAGCAGGGGCTCGTAAGCGTTGCGGAACTTGCCGTTGCCGTTGACGCTGGCGCCGCCGAAATGGGTGCCATGATAGCCTTTCTTCAGGCTGAGAAACTTGGTGCGGCCGGCTTCGCCGCGAATGCGGTGATACTGGCGGGCGAGCTTGAGGGCGACTTC
>MDSZ01169540.1_pt1 | contig 14323 bp, 15 predicted proteins | sample 811201 | NCBI WGS metagenome assembly MDSZ01 (sample SAMN05326647, study PRJNA326480) | marine metagenome | isolation source: seawater | place: Indian Ocean: North | collected 2010
AAACGATACATTAAGAATAGGCTCTCGTGTGAGCGATGTACGTTTAGACACACAAAAGAATGTCCATGAGGAACAAATGACAAAAAAGAAAATTTTGGTTTTATCTGACCATCCGCTTTCGCCTTCTGGTGTTGGCACGCAAACAAAATATATGATTGAGGCTTTGCTTTCAACTGATCGCTATAAGTTTATTTGTTTAGGCGGCGCTATGTCTCATAGAGATTATACACCGGTAAATGTTGAGCCATATGGAACAGATTGGACAATTTACCCTGTTAATAATTATGGAGACGCGGAAACAATTCGTTCATTACTACAAAAAGAAAGACCTGATGTTTTGTGGTTTATGACTGATCCTAGGTTTTACGGCTGGCTTTGGGAAATGGAAAATGAAATTAGAGCAAATGTTCCCATGGTGTATTATCATGTTTGGGATAATTATCCAGCACCTGTTTTTAATAAAACTTATTATGATTCTAATGATGAGGTAGTTTGCATTTCAAAACTTACATATGATATTGTGCAAGAAGTTAGTCCGGATATTAATGTTTCTCATATTCCACACGCTGTTAATTCAGAAGTGTTTTATAAATATAAATCTTCAGAAAAGTTAAAAGTTGTTAATGATATTAAAAATAGACTAACTGTTGATTCTAGTTTTGAAAGATGTAAAAATCCTAATAAAACAATCTTTTTTTGGAATAATAGAAATGCTCGCCGCAAACAAAGTGGTACTTTAGTTTGGTGGTTTAAAGAATTTTTAGATGAAGTTGGGCATGATAAAGCTATGCTTCTTATGCATACTGATGCTCGCGATCCACATGGTCAAGATTTACCACATTTAATTGAGCATCTTGGTGTTAATGAAGGGCAAGTAATGTTGTCAACTAATAAAATAGATCCAAAACATCTAGCAGATATGTATAACGCGGCAGACTTTACAATCAATATTTCAGATGCAGAAGGATTTGGCTTAGCTACTCTTGAATCATTGTCTTGTGGAACACCTATTATTGTTAATATGACTGGGGGCTTACAAGAGCAAGTTACTGACGGTAAAAATTGGTTTGGCTGGGGTATTCAGCCAGCAAGTTCTGCTGTTATTGGCTCTTTACAGGTGCCTTATATTTATGAAGATAGAATTTCCAAAAAAGATTTTATTGATACCCTAAAGAAAGCTCTTAATATTTCTAACAAGGCGTATAAAAAAATGTCTATTCAAGGACGTGAGCACATTAACAATAATTATAGTTTTGCTCAATTTAATAAAAACTGGATTGATACTATGGATAGAATTATTGAAGAGCAAGGCTCCTGGGACACTAGAAAAAATTATCAACGTTGGCATTTATTGGAGGTAGCGTGAGAAAAACTGTTTTAATTAAAGGGCCGGTTCTTACTCGGTCTGGATATGGCGAGCAAACTAGATTTTTATTAAGAGCTTTAAGGACAAGAGAAGACTTATTTGATTTATACATACAGCCATTATCCTGGGGTCAAACATCCTGGCTAGCTGAAGATAATGACGAAAGAAAATGGATTGACAATTGTGTTGAAAAAACAATTGCACACATGCATCATAATAACGGTGCATTTTTTGATGCATCTATTCAGGTTACAATTCCAAATGAATGGGAAAATATCGCTCCAATTAATATAGGCTATACTGCCGGCATAGAAACTACTCGTATTCCACATGAGTGGATTTTAAAAGCAAACGAAATGGATAAAATTATTGTAATTTCTAATCACGCTAAGTATGGTTTTGCTGAATCAAAATATAGCGCTCTTAATAATGTGACCAATGAAACTGTTGTTTTAGAAACAACTACACCTATTGATGTTGTAAATTATCCTGCTAAAAAATTTGAGCAAACGTCTGATTTATCACTTAATTTAGACTACGATTTTAATTTTTTAACTATTGCTCAAATGGGTCCAAGAAAAAATCTTCCTAATACAATTAAATGGTTTATAGAAGAATTTAGAAATGAAGAAGTCGGATTAGTAATAAAATCCAACATTGCTAAAAATAGCTTAAGTGATAGACTAGCACAGTTTTCTACATTGAAACATATGATTAGTTCTTTTGGAGAACGTAAGTGTAAAGTTTATTTGCTACATGGAGATATGACAGACAAGGAAATGCATGCGCTTTATGTACACCCAAAAATTAAATCTTTTCTTTTGCTTACTCATGGTGAAGGATATGGGTTACCAACATTTGAAGCAGTATACACTGGACTTCCAACAGTTACTACTGGATGGTCTGGTCAATTAGATTACCTTGTTGATTTAGATACTGGTGAAGATATGTTCTATAACGTTTCTTTTGATATACAGCCAATTCAAGATGAGGCAGTATGGGAAGGTGTTTTGATTAAAGAATCAATGTGGGCATTTCCAAGAGAAAAATCTGCAAAGCATCAAATGAGAAAAGCATATAATAATTTATCTGGCCAAAAAGCAAAAGAGTCGCAAAAAATATTTAAGAATTATAGCGAAAAAGTACAAAATACGTTTAGTCCTAATAAGTTATATTCTCAGATGGTTGAATCTGTTTGCAGTGGTTTAGGTATCACTTCTGAAGAGCCTGCAGAGCAGACAATATTGTCTTTTTAAAATGAAAAAATTAGTTTTTATATCTGACTTTTTTGTTGACCAAGTTTCTGGTGGTGGAGAAATTTGCGACGATATTCTTACGTCTTTTTTTACAAAAGAAAATATTAAAGTTATTAAATTTAATTCACATTTAATAATTGATAAGCATATTAAACTTTATCGTAGCTGTGGATTTGAGTTTTTAGTATCAAATTTTTGTAATCTTAACGAACAGGCTAAGCAAGAGCTTATAAAACACCCAGGGTGTTATAGTATTATGGAGCATGATCATAAATATTTAAGCACCAGAGACCCATCAGTATTTAAAAATTATTTAGCACCACCTCAATATATTATTAATAGAGCTTTTTATGCAAATGCAAAAACAATTTTTGCACAATCAAAAATTCACAAAGAAGTTATTGAAAATAATTTAAAAATCCATAACGTTGTTAATCTTGGCATGAGCTTATGGACAGATAAACAACTAGCAGTTATAGAAAAAAATATTAATAACACAAAACAACAAAATCATTCAATTGTTAATAGCACTAATCCAACAAAAAACACACAAGAGTGCATTAAATATTGTAAAGAAAATTCGCTAGAATTTGAATTAATTGGTTCTGCTAATTATGAGACGTTTATCAAACAATTATCTTCTCATAAAACATATGTTTATTTTCCCAAAGTATTAGAAACTTTTAATAGAGTTTTACTAGAAGCTAGAATGCTTAATTGTCGTTTAATTACCACAAATTTAAATGGCTGCATTTCAGAGGACTGGTTTAAAAATTACCAAGGCAAGAAGCTAATTGAATTTGTACGCTCAGAACGAGATAGAGTTTATAACACTGTAAAATCAAAAATTTTTAATAAACAAAAAGTAAGTCAAAAAAACTCTAATATTACAGTTATTCTTAATGCTTATCGTCGCCCTTATAATCTTAAAATGCAAATTGATGCTTTGCAAAATCAAACCGTGCCCCCCAAGCAAATTTGGTTATGGGTAAATGCGCATGAAGATAATGAAGATTTTGATTTTAAAAGTTTAAATGTTGACCGAATATTTCACAATGATTACAATTGGAAATTTTATGGTAGATTTGCCGCAGCTTTGTTAGCAGATACTGAGTATTTAGCATTGTTTGACGATGATACTATTCCTGGATCTAAATGGCTTGAAAACTGCTGCGATACAATGCAAACTCATGAGGGTATTTTAGGATCTGCCGGCGTAACGCTAAATGATATTTACTATATTAAGCATGATAGATGCGGATGGCCAACGCAAAACGTAGAAGTAACTGAAGTTGATTTAGTCGGTCATGCATGGTTTTTTAAACGTGAATGGCTAAAGTATCTGTGGCAAGAAGAGCCAACAACATGGAACAACGGTGAAGATATTCAATTTGCTTTTATGGCAAAGATACACGGTGGAATTAAGACATATTGCCCACCACATCCACCAGAAGATAAACAAATGCATGGCTCTATTTTAGGAAACGAATTAGGAATTGATTCAAAAGCAACCTCTACAAACCACGCAGTATCACACAGGCAGTTTTTTGCAGAAAGAGATATGTGCGTTCAAGCCGGCTTGCGAAAAGGTTGGCAAACTGTACGAGGTATCAAACTATGAAAACATTTAAAGTAGAATTTGATAAGCTTTTAAGCAAACTAAAAACCAAAGAAAACTTTGCGTTTACTAGATTTTCAGATGGCGAGCTGTTTATTATGCAAAATAAAAAAATTATTTTAGCTAGTAACCATTATGTTACTGGAGATATCAAAGGGCCAAACATCTACACAGAAGAAGAACAAAAACAATTTCTTCCTGAAAAACATCAATTTTACAGACAAAAGCTTATTGAGTGCTTCAAATATAAGCAGCATAATTATTTTAAAGGAATTTGTACAGGCACAGACCCTCATCTAGGCAGGCAAAATTTTGATTGGCAAATTAATTTATTAGGCGAAGAAGAAGAAAATCTTACTTTTTCAAATCTTTTGATAAATGCAAATTATCGTAGATTTGTTGAAGAAATAATTCCATTATTTGTTAATAGAGAAGTTATCTATGTTGTTAACAAGCTAGCTGATACATCAAGATTACCTTTTGAAATTAAAAAAACTTTTCAAATTGGCTCTAATTGTATGATAAATGATTTTCATATTATAAATGAAGTTAAAGAATACATTGCAAAAAATAATATTAATGATCATATAATTTTATGCTCTGCTGCATCATTAAGTAACTTTATAATTTATGAAAATTATAAGGAGTGCCCAAGTAACACATACATGGACATTGGTAGTTGTTTAAATCCACTTCTTAACTTAGAAGGATGGAAGCACACAAGAGGATATTTAACTCACTATTGGCTTAATAGCGGAAATTATTTTGGCACTCAGGTAGATGAATGGTAAAAAAAATTCTTGTAAAAAATGATCCCCAGTACTGGGAATTCATTAGAAAATTGAGAAATATGGATGGGGTCCGTCAAGGTTTTGTAAATCAACAAGAAATAAAACCAGTAGAACAAGCAAGATATATGTTAAAACATAATAATAATTATTGGATTTGTCTTGTTGATGAAAAACCGGCTGGATATGTGGGAGTCATAAACAACGATATTAGGGTAGCTACCCATCCAGACTTTCAAGGTAAAGGAGTGGGTGCTTTTATGATTGATGAGGTTATGAAAATAAATCCTTTTGCTCATGCTAGAGTTAAAATAGATAACAAAGCTAGCCTAAAATTATTTGAAAAGTGTGGCTTTAAGAAAAAGTTTTACTTGTTAGAGAAGCAATATGAATAAAATTTCTTTTCTCATTATGGGGCAAAAGGGATATGAAGTATTAAATTTTATGATTCAAAATCACAAAGATTTAATAGGAACAGTGGTATGTGCAGAAGATAAAAGTATTCAAGAAGACTACTACAACACAATAAAACAACTATGCATTGATAATGATATATTATTTTTTAACAGAAAAGAGCAATATACTATAGATACAAAGTATGCTTTTGCTGTTGCATGGCGATGGCTCTTGTTTCTACAAGATGTAAAAGTTATAATTTTTCATGATTCTTTGTTACCAAAGTACAGAGGCTTTAACCCTTTAGTTTCTTGTTTGCTTAATGAGGAAACAAAAATAGGCGTCACAGCTTTGTTTGCATCTGAAAAGTTTGATTGCGGAGATATCATAGACCAAAAATCAATTCAAATTAAATATCCAATAAAATTACAAAAAGCTATTGACAAAATAGCACAATGTTATGTACAATTAGTAAGTAATATTGTAAACAAAATTAAAAGCAATAATCCTTTAAATGGCATACCTCAAAGTAATGAGGATGCCACTTATAGCGTTTGGAGAGATAGCGAAGATTACAGAATTGATTGGTCTAAAAGCTCAAGTTATATAAAAAGATTTGTAGATTCTTTAGGATTTCCTTATAATAATGCAAGTTCATTAGTAAATAATCGCCTTGCAAGACTACCAGAAGTTGAAATCGTAAAAGATGAAAAAATTGAAAATAGAACTCCCGGAAAAGTTTTATATAAAGACGGAATTTTTCCTGTTGTAATTTGTGGAACTGGATTGATTAAAGTTACTTCTTTGCTTGATAATGAAACTAAAGAAGAACTGTTGCCGCTTAGAAAATTTAGAACAAGATTTACCTGATGACAATTAATAATATACCACAACAAACAGACGTGCTACATGTAGCTGGATTTGATGCTTATGATCAAACACATGAGAGTGGAAATTATATAGTTTTTAATGCGTTGAAAAACTTGCCGCATACATCACATATGGTTATTCATCAATTTAAATCATTTAAAGATGATAAGACTTTTGAGCTTAATATAAAAAATAAAAGTCCTAAACAAATTGCCGACGCATTACCAAGCCATAAAGTATTGATTATGTATGGAGAAGATTATACTCCAGAACAAATAAAGGCAATTCACGATAAACATAAATGTAACATCATTAGAGTTTTGATGACTCATGACTTATTGTCTGGAGGTTGTGCATACCCTATTGCCCCAGATTTAGTTAAGCTAGAAAATTATGATCCGTGGCACCCTCATGGTGCGTATAGCCGCAACTCTTGGTTTACTGACAGAAGTAAAATGCCAGCAGAAATGAATTTAGATCCTAGAAAAATTGCATGTGATGGCTACACTAAAAGCTGCGGTAGATGTCCACAGCTAAACAGCGCTGTTGCTCATGATGAATCAAGAAGAATATTTGAAGCTAAGAAAAAGTATTTATCTGATTTACCAATTGTTGTTGCAGGAGTTTCTAATTTTAGTCTTTCTTTGTTAAAAAATAGCTCTATATTTAAAAATCATAAATCAGTCTTGTTACCTATTCCAAATGATATTCCTTATACTTCTATGTCAAAACAACAATTGAGACAAGAAGCAGGAATACCAATTGATTTAAAAATAGTTTTTTGGGGAACTACCCAGCCGCATAACCTTCGCAAAGGAAGATATCTTGCGAATGAAGCGCTAATTCATATGTGGCATCGCTGCAGCGACGAAGAAAGAAAAAACATATCTGTGCTAAACGTTGGTCCTGCTTCACCTATTCCACTTAATGAAACACAGCATTTTCCCGTAATAGGTACGAACTACGTTAAAAATAGAAGCACCATGGCCAAGTTATATAAAATGTCTGACATTGCTTTATGCACAACGATATCTGATGCTGGTCCAATGATGGTGTCAGAAAGCATGCGTAATGAGTGTCCAGTAATCGCATTTGATAGATCGGTTGCACTAGACATTATTACTAGTGGAGAAAATGGATATATTATTGACGGAATCAATACTGTAGAGATGGCAGACCGTGCTTTAGAGTTATTAAGAAGTTCCAATCTTGAAGAGATTTCAAAAAAATGCCCTGCTGGTGTTGAAAAACACCACAACTTTGATAGAATTACTAAGAAGTGGGACACTGTTATCAGTAAACTTATTCAAGATTATAATTTAAATATACAAAAGGTTATTTAAAATGAGTGATTTACAATTCAAACTTAAATATGCGTTTTACCCAACGCCATTTAAAGATTCTAATCTGCCGCCACACCTTCCGGGATTTGTTTTTAGTAAAAATTATGGAATTCCAGATCCTGAAATTCCAAAACCAGATCAATTAAACGGAATATTACTGCCCGGTCCCGCTTTTGTTTCTCACGGATGTCACTATGATTATGATCCAGTTGATGTTATAAATATTTTAACCAGCACTAAAAAAAATATGCATTATTTAGAAATTGGCGTGGATCAGGGAAATACATTTGATAATGTTGAAAATGTTAGTTTAAAGCACGGTGTTGACCCATATGGCGCTTGTGAAAATATTACACATAAAATGACATCGCAATTATTTTTTGTGATGAATAAAAGGTTTTTTAACCAAAAATATGATATTATTTTTATTGATGGTATGCATTTGTCTGAGTATATATGGACTGAGGTAATTGAAAGTTTAAAAATTTTAAATGATGACGGATTTATAATTTTACATGATACTTGTCCACGCTGGGAGCCATCACAATTAGTTATAGAAGAAGAATATAAAAAAATTTTAAGTACAGTTATATCACCAGACGAGAAAGAACGTCTTAATTGGCACGAAGTTTTATGGGATCATAATTCCAAATTGCCTGAAACAGATATGATTGGATACAACGGAGATGCGTGGAAATTGCTTCCATATTTTAGAGCAATGAAAGGACGCTCTCCAATAAACACTGTATTTTCAATTCCTAATGCATGTGTTACAATAATTTCAAAAAAAAGAATATCAGCTTTTGAACCTAAAGAACAAATTAATGCCAATGAGCTTCCTCTTCAGCCAGAGATGCTTACGTATGCATATTATTATGATAATTTTGAAAGAATTATGAACCCTTTTACAATGGATTATTTCAAAGAGAATATAAAATGAGACATAACCCATATAAAATTGTTAAAATGTTTGAAGAAACCGTAGCTGATTATTGCGGTTCTAAATATGCTGTTTCCACTGACAACTGTACGGATGCATTATTATTATGCTGCCAGTATCTCAACGTTAAAGACGTAATAATTCCTGCAAGAACATATCTATCAGTTCCGCAATCAATTTTACATGCTGGGGGAACAGTTAAATTTAGAGATTATAGATGGAGCGGAATTTATCAACTTGAACCTTACCCTATTTACGATGCAGCCAAGCGTCTAACAAGCAATATGTATATTCCAGGAAGCTTTATGTGCCTTTCCTTTCACATTAAAAAACATTTGAAGATAGGTAAGGGGGGTATGATTTTAACTGATGACGAAGAGGCTGCTAAGTGGTTTAGAAAAGGTCGCTACGAAGGCAGAGGCGAAGTAATGTATCACGAAGATAATATTACCATCAATGGTTGGAATGCCTATATGAGCCCTGAACAAGCAGCTAGAGGCTTAATGCTTATGCAAAACTACCCTGAGCATATGGAAGACTTACCAGAAGAGCCTTTTTATAGAGATTTAAGAGAGTTTGATTTGTTTAAAAATGTGGAGACAATAAAATGATTACGTTCACTCAACTTGGGCAGTTAGGAAGACTAGGAAACCAATTGTTTCAGTATGCGGTAGCGAGAGCTGTTTCGCTTGAAAAAGGTTATGAATTAAAAATACCCGACTTTGAAGGAGTAGTATGGCATAACCAAATCTGTCTATTGAACAATTTTAATATCAACTGCGAAAACTTAACTTTGAATGATTATTACAAAATAACAAACAGATATATTGAAACAAACCATTCTAGATTTTATAAAGATGTATTTGACGTGCCAGATAATACTGATTTATATGGTTTTTTTCAAAATTATCAATATTTTTCTAAGTTTGAAAAAGAAATACGTTCTGATTTTGAGCTTAGTGATTCTTTGAAAGAGCATGCCGAAAAATATATTAAAAATCTTAAAGAGAAAAATGAAGAAATAGTAAGTTTACATTTTAGAAGAGGTGATAATATAGACGGCACTTCTTCTGAATATAGCGATTATTATGGAAAAGGCGACAAACTTTCTAAAGATAGTTTGTTTGGTCAATATTTTTTTAAAGCTTTAGAAAATTTTAAAGATAAAAAATATAAATTTTTAGTTTTTTCTGGCGGCAGTAGAAAAGGAATTAACCATAATCAAGGCGATGTTGAGTGGTGTAAAAATAATTTAAATGATGATAGATTTATGTTTTCTGAGGGCAATTCCGATATGGAAGATTTCGCTATAATGAAAAATTGTGATCACAACTTAACAACGCACATGACTTCTTTTGGTTGGTGGGCAGCATTTTTAAATGAAAATCCAAATAAAATTGTTGTTGCTCCAAAAAATTATACCGTGCCAGATGATGGAAGAGTTGAATATGGTTTTTATCCTAAAACATGGAGAATTGTATGAGCAAAACAGCAACAATTGTTGGAGTAGGTCGTTTAGGAATTTGTTTCGGATTAACACTAGAACGTGCAGGATATAACGTTTTAGGGGTGGATCTGTTTCCTAATTATGTAAAACAAATTAATGATAAAAGTCTTAAAAGTAGCGAAAAAAATGTAGAAGAATATTTGAAAAAATCTAAAAATTTTAAAGCTACAACAAGTTTAGAGGAAGGCATCAAATTTTCTAACACTATTTTTGTAGTTGTAGCAACTCCGTCACTGCCAGACGGTAGATATGACCATTCGCAAGTTAATTTTATAATTGATCAAATAACAAGTTTTAATTTTGGATTTTATGAAAACAAAAATTTAGTAATTTGTTGCACTACTATGCCTGGATATTGTAATTCTGTTCAAGCTAAATTAGACCGTTTTAAATCAGGATATGTGGTTAGCTATAATCCAGAATTTATCGCTCAAGGTAGTATTCTTCACGATCAAGCATATCCAGATATGATTCTTATTGGTGAAGGATCTAAGGAAGCTGGAGATATTCTACAAGAAATGTATGAAAATATGACACTTAATAAACCTAAAATTAATAGAATGTCTCCAATTGAAGCTGAAATAACAAAAATAGGATTAAACTGTTTTTTAACCACTAAAATTTCTTTTGCTAACATGATTGGAGATATAGTTTCTTTTGCTGGAGGAAATCCCGATAGAGTTTTATCAGCAATTGGCTCCGACTCTAGAGTTGGTAAAAAATATATTGGGTACGGATATGGATATGGTGGTCCGTGTTTTCCAAGAGACAACAGGGCACTAGCTATTTATGCGTCTGATATAGGTGTAAAAGCACTTATTAGTGAGGCTTCTGATAAAAGTAATGAACAACATTTAGAATATCAGGTACAATTGTTTAAACAATACAATTCTTTTGATGTTCCAGTAGAATTTGACTATGTTTCTTATAAACCACAATCTACTATGCTAGTAGAATCGCAACAACTTTTATTTGCCAAAAGACTAACAGATGAAGGATATACGGTAATATTAAATGAAAGAGAATCAGTTATTGAACAAGTTAAAGAAATGTACGGTAATATTTTTGAATATAGGAGAAGAAATTGATTAAAAAAGCATTAGTTTGTGGAGCAGGCGGTTTTATTGGTGGACATCTTGTAAAATTTTTAAAAGAAAAAGGATACTGGGTTCGCGGTGTTGATTTAAAATATAATCAGTTTCATGCTGTTCATGAAATGACAGATCATTTTGTAGTCGGTGATTTACGAGATCCAGCTGTCGTTGCAGCTGTTATTGATAGTGATATGGATGAAATTTATCAGCTAGCCGCTGATATGGGTGGCGCTGGATTTGTTTTTACAGGTGAAAATGATGCCGATATTATGCATAATTCTGCTCTAATAAACTTAAATATTGCTCACGAAGCATCCAAGAAAAACGTAGGTAGGGTATTTTATTCGTCTTCTGCTTGTATGTACCCAGAACATAATCAACTTGATCCAGAAAATCCTAATTGTGTAGAAGATTCTGCATATCCTGCTAATCCTGATTCCGAATATGGTTGGGAAAAACTTTTTTCTGAACGTTTGTTTTTATCTTTTATGAGAAATAAAGGATTAGAAGTTCGTGTTGGACGCTATCATAATATTTTTGGACCATATGGAACGTGGACTGGTGGTAGAGAAAAAGCTCCTGCTGCGTTTTGTCGTAAAGTTGCAGAAGCGCCAGATGGCGAATCTGTAGAAATTTGGGGTCCAGGAAATCAAACTAGATCATTTTTATATGTAGATGAATGCGTTGAAGCAACTTATCGCCTAATGCAATCAGATTTTTCTGGCCCTGTTAACATTGGATCTGACGAAATGATTTCTATGAATAACTTTGCAAAAATGATTATTGATATTTCTGGCAAAGATTTATCTATCTACAATATTGATGGTGAAGAATTTGAAGCAAAATATGGTCACCGATGCCCTGTTGGCGTTAATGGAAGAAACTCAGACAATACTTTATATCAAGAAAAAATTAATTGGTGTGTTTCCGAACCTCTTATAGAGGGTGTAAAGAAAACATATTTGTGGATTGCTGAAAGAGTAAGAAGAAAAAAGGCAGGAGAAGAAGATATTGTAGTTCCAAGCGTTATGTGGGGGGCAATGTGAAGAACACTAAACTGGTCGTTATCACAGGATGCTTGGGATTAATTGGCTCACATGTAACTCGTCAATGTCTAGACTTAGGTTGGAAAGTTTATGGAGTTGATTGTTGTACTTACGCAGCAAACATGCAATTTTTAGATGAGTTTGGTCGTTGTAAAAATTTTACATTTGTAAAAGAAAACATAGCGACATTAAAGTATTTACCAGATTGCGATTACGTAATTAATATAGCTGCCGAATCACATGTTGGAAATAGTATTATTGATAGCACTGATTTTATTGAATCAAATATAGTTGGTGTCAAAAATCTTTTAGACCTAATTCGCAATAAGCCAGAAAATGTAACTGATCGGCCTATATTTTTTCATTTTAGTACTGATGAAGTTTATGGAGATATTACCGAAGGAGAGCATGTTGAAACTGATATTCTTAAACCAAGTAATCCATACTCCGCTTCTAAAGCTGCAGCTGACATGCTTATTCTTGCTTGGGCAAGGACATACGGAATAAATTATTTGATTTTACGACCAACCAATAATTATGGGATTGGTCAATATCCAGAGAAGTTGATTCCAGTTACTGTAAAACTTTTAAACAGAGGTAAAAAAATTAAACTTCATGATAAAGGTGAACCAATTAGAAACTGGCTACATGCCGATGATACAGCTTCCGCCGTTGTTACATTAATTAACTCGGGCACTTATAATGAGATTTATAATGTAGCAGGGGGCTTTGAGCAAAAAAATATAGTAACAGTAGCTAAAATTTTAAAAAAATACTTTGGAAGAGAAAGAAAGCTTGATCGTTTTCTTGATCTTACACACGTTAGAGAGGGGCAGGATATTCGTTATGCTTTAAATGACGATAAGTTGCGTTCTTTGGGGTGGGAACCAAACAAAATATTTGATGTAGAAATTGGATCAATAGTTCAATATTATAAGCATAATTTTAAATGGTAAGGAGAAAAAATGCAATTATCTGATCAAGCAATAGGGGCGATTATGATGGCTTTACAAGAATCGCTAATGCACCAATTGGACATTGTTCCAATTTTAAAAGGCTGGGAAATAGAGGAAACACCTTCTGGATTAGTAGTAAAAAATCCACCCACTGTACGTTTGCCAAATAATTTTTGCAAAACCGAAGAGCCAGATCCGCCAGATTCTGAATTTCCATGTCCAGAATTTGGTGAAGATATTGTATCTAAATAATGCCTAGATATAGATACATGTGCGAAGAATGCACGCTTACTTTTACACTAATTCATGGCATTAATGAAGTGTTGTCAAATTGTCCAGACTGCGGTGCTGTTCAATCTATGCAAAAGTTGTTATCTACACCAATGATAATAAAAGATGATATTCAAATTAAGCGTGATAAAATAGGCGATTTAACAAAGCAATATATAGAAAAAAACCGCGAAATTTTAAAAGAACAGAAACAAGAAGCGAGCAGTGAAAATTATGAGCCGACTTGAAATTATTTTATCATCTATATTATTTTTATCTGTTATTTTTAATTTTGGAGTAGTTGCTTATGCCCGCGCCGCCATAAGTAGACTGCTAATGGTATCAGAAGAATTAGGCGATTTACAAGAGATGATAAATTCATTTTGTGTTCATTTAAAAAAAGTTTACGAACTTGAATCATTTTATGGTGATGAAACTTTAAATGCACTTTTGCAGCATGCAATTTCTTTTAATGAACAAATGGAAACTTTTGAATTTATTTATTCATTAACTGAAGTTGAAGGAGATGCAAGCGATGACGACGGAGAAAATCCCGAGGAAGAGAAGACCCCGTAAAAAAAATCATTATTTTACACACGAGCATGAAGATGCAATAATAAAATATTCTAACACAACATGCATACGAGAAAGAACAGAATTGTATGTAAAGTGGATTCAGCCAGCATTTGATGAAATGGTTGACAAAATTGTGTTTACTTATAAATTTACAAATTTACCCAATTGCGATATTTTGCGAGATGAATGTAAAATATGGCTAATGACAATTTTAGATAAATATGATCCCGCAAAAGGATCTAAAGCCTTCTCATATTTTTCAGTTATTACAAAAAATTGGTTTATCCATAAAGTTAA
>MDSZ01087598.1_pt1 | contig 14322 bp, 1 predicted proteins | sample 811201 | NCBI WGS metagenome assembly MDSZ01 (sample SAMN05326647, study PRJNA326480) | marine metagenome | isolation source: seawater | place: Indian Ocean: North | collected 2010
AACTCTAAACAAATACTTCCACTTATATCCATCTGAGTATGAAACTGGTTCTACATCAGTATGTGTAGGTTCTAATACTGACCTTGGTATAGTGGGATTTGTACCAGAAGATCCATTTTCAATACAAATATAAACTTTAAAATCACTTGTTATTACATAATAATTTGTATCATATAATTTTAAGGCGTTGCTAAGAGGTGCTGGATTCTCGACACTATAATCGTGCCTATATTGTTCATACTGAGTATTAGCAATCCACTCAACTTTTCTTATAACTCTTCTAGCATTCTCTGTAGTAATTTTTTTACCAAATAAACTTGTATCTCTATAATGAGATAGATATTGAAAATTATCTACAGGATTATTAGTTGTGCTTGTATTCCAATTATCTGTTCTGCCAAATCCAGTAGAAGGATCAGTTGGATTTGATAAACCCAAAAAAGCGTAATAAGAATTATTACTGATGGACTCTACAAAAGACCCAGCATTCAATATTCTAAATTGATCTGTTACGAATGCGGACATATTAATAGTTTTTTAGATATTTATACGGGATAAATTAACTCTCAATTTTTGGAAGAGCACCTGTTTTTCTTATATTGGTTCCACCTCTCCTTTGAATCGTTGGATATGTCGATAGACCAGAGACTACATTTCCAGTAACACCAATAGAAATTGGATTAGAAGATCTTCCAGTTGCACCATATAATCTACCCCATGAATATTGACCAACTGGATTTAAAATATCTCCAGTAATACCGATACCAGCAAGATTAGAATTTGAATCTACATTACATGTGAAAATGCCTACATACACTCCTGCAACTAATTCGGAATACTCCCAGGCAGAGACCCGATAAACATTATCTAAGGTGGTAGTTCCAATACCAACAATCTCGGTGTTAGAACTATTAATTGATGTGACTCCAGCACCAACTTGAGTATTGGTAATATAAATTGGATATCCGGTAGTCATTCCAACAAATCCTGTAGGAGTTGTATCATCAACAATGGTAAATTGAATTGCTTTTGGATTTCCTGAAGTTCCTGTAGTCGGTGCAATTGAAGTTATAACACCAGAGAATCCTTCAAATTGACTGAATCCTATAATTTTTTCAACCAAACCTGTTGCAAATCCAACTGTAGAAATGCCGTTGATAACTAATGCGTCAAAAGGAACAGATGGATCTGTATAGTTATTATCACTTTCATAACTAAAGAGTTCTGCATTATCAACAAATATCTCAGTATCAGTGGTAGATACATCATCAATGATTCTTGCAGTTGGGAAAATTAGAGACTCTAACATATCTCTAGATTTGCTCACAAATTCTCCATTAATCACCCTATCAGATTTTTGTTTTGTCCAATTGATTGGTTTGAAGTTAGTTTCATCAATTCCTTGATCAAAATAACGATTTGTTTCAAACTTATCAGAGAAGGACAGATTATAAACAGTTCTAGGATCTTGAGTTATTGTATTTAAAATTGTATTGTTACTAATGACCCTAACATTATCACCAGTTTTTATTGACGGACTTTGATTATCATTTGAAGAAGAATCTACACCATCAACACCTTTGTAGAAATAAATTTCAACCTCATCTTCTTTCAAAGGTGCTTTCGTAAATACAAATGATGTTCCTCCTTGGAAGATAAAGTTCTTTACGGGATCCTGAAGAACTCCATTTACGAAGATAATTAGCACATTGTTAATATTTTTTTCAACAGGTGAACCCTCAAGAGGTTCAAAACTGAGTAGTTCTCCATTATAATTAAGTGGGAATCTCTTTCTAGCACCATCCTGCAAATTCTCAATAGAATCAATATAATCAAGTTCGCCAAATTCCCAAGCAGCAAAATTATCAGTATATGTATCAATCACATTGATTTCAAAATCTGCTAATGGAGATGCTAATGCTGCATCAGTAACTAAACCAACTGGTTTGAATCTATCACCTCTCTGGAACGAATATCCAGGTCTTGAGAATTTGAATTCTTTCACTTCAAAATAAGTAGATCCTATACCTGTAGTTGAAGATCCTCCAACTATAATGTCCATTAACAATCCAACACCAGTAGTTGTTGTATTACCAATACCTTCTCTATAAACACCAGTAATAGGTAAGTTTTCGTATGATGGATCGGCTACAAAGATTTCTGGATTTACATAATTAGTTCCCGCAGAACCAACATTAAACGATAAGGTTCCACCAATACCAATAGAAGCAACTGAAACTACTGCTCCTGTACCGGCACCACCACCACTTCCTACACCAATTTGAATAGTGTTCGGTGTTGTTGCTGCAATTGCTACTTGCTGATTATAAATTGGGTCTCCCCCAGACTGTCCTCTTCTTTGCTTTGTTTTAGATACTTCCCTTGGATATGAATGATTTGTTGTATGACTATCCTTAGAACAAGTAAATACCAAAGATTCAGTTGCAATACCGATCGTATTTGCTGTTGTCAAACCATGATTGGCAATGGTTAAGACTAAATCACCGGTTCTGGAATTGTAAGTAGCATCTGTTGCAGTATGAGTTCCTCCAGTATTGTCAGTAATTGAATTTACTCCAGCACTTACAAATTTATGATCATATTCTATGTCTACTACACTTACTCCAATGGAAACCAATCCATTATATCCAGATCCTAGATTATCGGTGGTTCCAAGACCTACGGATACGATAGAACCTCCAGCACCAACAACAGCAGTTACAGAAGCACCTACGAGTGGAGCAAATCCAAGTCCTGCTGAAGAACCATAAGAAACTATGATTCCACCTCTAGGTGTTTCATTTTGATTGATATCATAATCAGAGACCACATATTGGAGAGGATCATCTGGTCGTGTAATTCCAGTAAATGATACTGTTGATATTCCTGCTGTACTATCATCTAAAATTACATAATTGGATCTAGTTGGATTGTTATCTGTTTTTGGTGATTGGTAGATATTATTAACAAACACAAGACCATTAGATCCTTCAGTACCAATTCCTGCAGTATTTGCTCCACCAACTGTCAGATTGAATGTTCTTCCAATTCCACTAAAGTTATTGGAAATATCATCATAAACTTTATTATTGTCATAATTGGATTTCAAGAATACTCTGGCACTAAATGTGGTAGTTGGGAAATCTAGATTGGAAGCAGTCTTATCAATCTGGGGATTTCCTCTAGGTGGTTCTGCAAAATGAATTTCATCATCTACAATATCAAATGCTCCTTTATGAAGTGTTACTGATGTAGAGTTTGTATGAGTTGCAGGAGAAGATCCAACAAATCCTCTCTCAACTTCTACAAGTTTGTAACCTCCACTATGTGTAATAGGACCATCGGTTGTTTCTCCATATCCAATATTTGTTACTCCCATATATTCATCATCAATTTTCAAGATATCTTGTGGATTGATTGAAGAAATTCCACTCAAATTGATGTAAGTAGTAACAATTCCCAAATTACCAGATAAAGTGTGAGTAACTCCTGCAAATGCTATAGGATATTGAATAAGACCATCAAGATTGACAATACACTTAGAATTCCTCTCCTTCATAGTCAATCTATGAGCATTTCCTTCTCCAAGAGATGTAAAGGTTACTGCCGAACCATTTTTTGTTGTTGAAACATTAAAAGTATCTTCAGTAAGTTTAATAGCATATACCTTAGAAGGTAATACAGTAGTTGCATTAATCATCATGGCACTAGTACCCACTCCAACCACAGTTGAATTTGGAGTATAAATCAATTCTTCTCCATCACTGAAGAAGTGATTGGGAAGTGTGAATGTACCTGTCGATGCTTCAAGTGCTGCAGAATCTGCTGGATTGAATACCTTTGAGAAAATAGGTATGGTATTTTCTGCTAATCTAAAATTAGTTTTATTAATTCTTTCTCCATTGATTGCATTATATAATTTTTCATCTACACTTTCAGTTATGGTGCCATAAGTTAAATCATTATAATCATTTGAAAAATCAATTTCAGAATATAATACTTTGCTAAAGACTTCAATATCAATTGTTTTAGTTGTATCATCTGGATAGAACTTGAGAATTATATTTGAACCTGATATCTCACCACCAAAAGTTCCAATACCAGATAAAGTATCGAAGGTATTATTAGTAGTATCAACAGAGAGGAAAGGTGACTGTTGAGTATAAACATCTGTTCCATCAGAAACCATCAAGACCTGATGGAGTGCTTTACTGGAACCCATACTAACCTGTACTAAAGATTTTGATGCATCAAATAATGTTCTATTTAAAGTTTGAATTGTTGTAGAAGCAATTCCCACCATAGATTGGAAACTAGAATCATAAAGTGCACTTCTTTCTTGACCATTTGCCTGAGAAGGTGCCTTAAATCTGTATGTACCAACACCAGATGTAGTTGTTCCAAATCCAACAACATTGGATCTTACCTTAATTGTATTAGGTGATAAATTGCTATGTGTTATGGACAGGACTCCATTATTCAACTCACTGTAGAAAGTACCTATTTGATTTCCAGTCGAAGCAGCGAAAGTATTATCAATATAATATTCTGACATATAGGTATTTGTTCCATCATGTGTAATATACAATTTCACATAATTCATGTCCTTGGTATCATCATCAATCACTTGTGCATTAACATAAACAGATTCAAAATTGCTGGCATCTAAAGAAATTATTGTTGTTGATCCTAAACCAACAGCACCAGTTTCTATATCTACAGATCCAGTCAAATCTACAAATCCAACTGATTGGGTTCCAACACCAGACATCGATGTATTGAAGACTTGTTTAATCAACTTGACATCATAATTTGTATTGAATGGGTCAACTGGACTAAATCTTAAGATAGTCTCATTAAATTCATTCGTATATAAATCAAATGTGCCGTATGGAGAATTAGAATTGGATATTGATTCATTTTCAACAATGACAGTTTCGAAAGTATCACTCATAATAGTGAGATCAGTCAATTGTATTTCACTATTATCTTCACTTGTAACTTTAAACAAATAGTTGTGATATTCTGCATCATCAACTTCTTGAATATTCAAATATTCTGTGGTCTCTGATTCTGAATTTGAGAATTGATTGCTTATATCATCAACTTTTAGTACATTGAGACCTCTTAATTCACTAAAATTAGTAAGCCTTTTATTCTCAAGTTTGATAAATTTTGAAGTTGATCCAATAACATCTTGATCAACAACCGTATCAAAGTTCTTGATAGTATCTACTCTCTTTTCATCAACAAATCCCATGATAATGGTTACTCCATCAATGGTATTTTTCAATCCCGCACTCGTGGAGGAAGTTATTCCAGTATCCGCAAAATTCTTGAGTCCACTAGTATGAACCAGATTTTCTACTGGAGATTGTTGCTCCAAATAAGTTTTAGAACTTTTTACAGAATATGATAGGTTTTGGTAATAATCATTATTTGGAATTACTTGATAATCTTCACTTAATTTACCAACTTCAGTATCCCATCCAATTTTTTGCAAATTACTATAATCAACATCAAAAGTTGCTTCATTTGCACTCAATGATGTTATTGTTGCAGTATTGCCCGATTGAGTTCCTGTAATAATTTCACCTAAAGATAGTTCATACAATCCAGAAACTTTCAGTGTATTTCCTACATTTTTTGCAACAGTTAAATCTCTAACAACTCCATTCGTAGATAAAGATTCTCCAATGAAGAAAGGAGTTATTTTTTGAATTACTTCAAATTCTGGATAATCCTTCTTATTGATCAAAATGCCAGAATAATCTTGTACCGTTTTTGCGATACCTGTATTTGTAGTTAAACCTGCCGCACTGAGTGTTACAGTATCATAAAGGCCACTATTATCGTAATTGGTTACTTTGAAGAATTTGTATCCATAGTCTTTGGAATTAAATCCGCCACCACTAGTACTGAGTTTTTGAATTCCTTCAATAAAGACCTCATCTCCATTCACAAATGGTTGAACGGAGAAACTTGCTAAGGTTCCAATACCAGGTGTTGATATTGCACATGTAAAGATACCACTGTTTGATGATTCTACATTAACAATCGCAACTCCATTGGTGTTATTGGTTGCAAAAACCTCTACAGTTTCATCAGGTAAACCTTTTGGTTCTGATTGAATCTCAACTAAAGAAATAGATGTTCCAGTCAATTCCGCCTTTAACAATCCAGAATCGATTACATTTCTAGTTGTCGAATCTACCAAAGTCAAAGTTGGAGGAGATGAATATCCCTTTCCATTATTGACAATTAGCAATTGATCTATTGTATTAGAATCTTTCAATACAATAGTTGGAGATACATTAGCTTTAGGTCTTAGTGTTTTGTCTGAACCATATGTAAATTTATTATTTAAAACTTCAATTTCATTCAAATGTCCAATTGCATTCGATGCAGGATTTACAACTAAATCGATTCCAGAAACAGAGTTGGTAGATTTTAAGGTAGGAAGTTCCTGATATCCAGATCCAAAAGATAAGACTCTCAAAGAACTTACTGGACCTGATGCAAATGCAGATGTTGTTGAATATTCTAAAGTATCACATTCTGTTGAAATATAAGAAGATCTTTCTGGTTTTCTAACAGCATTAACACTAAAAGAAGTAGTATCTGCACCAGTTACTTCATAAGTATCATTGTAAATACTTTCTTCATATTGTATACTTGAATAATTCTTAACTTCAGTATCAGACTTGGTTACTACACCTTCTTTTTCTAATGTATAATATAGTTGTTTTGGAAGGTTGGAATCATAATTTATTGTCAATTGGTTTGCTGATCTAGAAATATTAAAGCTGCTAGTTGATCCAGAAGATACGAATTCATTTTTAAACTGAGAATCAGTATAAATTTTAAACTCATATCCAGTTAAACTAGAATCTGAGAGATCAAATACAATATTATTATTAGCAATTGGATTCAGTTCTGGATTAATCAATGATATTGATTGAGAAGCAGTTCCTGTCGAAGCAAAACTTACAGTTGTTGGTGGATTTTGTTGAGAATCAAAGTGTGTTTTGCAAAGATTAATTCTATCTTTATTAATCCTATAAACAAAATATTCCGTAGAATCTGCATCTGTATAGAGAACTTTATCTCCAGTTTTTAATCCATGATCAGGTATAGTGATATTTCCTGTTGCCGTATTAATGCCTGTTGAGTTAAATCCAATTGGATCAACTACAATATTTCCAATCTGTGAGTTATACAGAACACTAACCGGAGAAGAAGTTCCAATACCAACAGAAAGATTTGGTTCAATGTTTAATGTTACAACATCTCCAACTCTAAGTTCATGTGCTGTTGAAACAGAAACATTTATTTCATTCTTTTCAACATCTCCCAATATTTGTGTATGATTAGATGTAAAAGAATACAGATCATTATCTACACCATTTGAATGGAAGAATAATTCATCTCCATTAATGGCAGTTTTTAGTCCAATTAGATTTGGATTCTTATTAATTACAAAGAGATTTGTGGGAAGATCAATTGCTGATGAAGACAATCCATCAGTGGAAACTTGAATATTTGCTCCATTAGCACTGTAAACGATTGGTTGATTAGTTACAAATGGATGATTATCGACAGTAATACTCTTAGATGGAATACTTCTAGTTACTTCAATTGTTCCAAAAATAAATGAAGTACTATATCCAACTCCATTTTCTGTAGAAACTCCTACAGACTCTTTTGGATTGAAATATACTTTTTCATTTACACGAGAATCAAATTTATCAACAGATTGTTCAATTGTGAATGAATCTGGCAAGAAAGATACTGCAGTGCCTACTGCATGAGATGATGCTGGGTTTCCTCTTTTAATTCTAATAATATTATCATTTTTGAATGTACCAAGAACCTCTAATGTCTCTGTTCCAATACCAATACTACTACCAACCGAAACTTGTGGAGGAATTGGTGCAACATATATCTCAGTAGTGACTCCCAGATTTGCTTTTATCTCTGTCAGACATCTTCCTTCTGGATAAGAAGGAACTTTAATCTTATGAACACCATTTAGAGATGAAAGATTGGTTGAGAATCCAGATATTGTAACATAATCCAGATTTAAAAGGTTGTGTTCTGGAAGAATCGAAACTTTTACATCTTTGGAAGAATTCCATGTAAAAATAGAATCTGGATGTGAAATTGAAGTCGCATTTACATTTGTAATGGTTTTGCCTTTTATGGACTTAACATCAGCATCTAAACCACTCCCTAAAGTATTAGTATTATCAAAAGTAAGTCTATCACCAACTTTATAATTACTACCTGCATTTTTAATTTCCAAAGATTCTATTGAACCAGAAGTAGTTGAAACAACTTCAATCTTTTGATCCAAAACATCACTCGTTTCATTGAAGAAATCATAATCTGCTGCCTTTTCAGTTACTTTATATGGTAAAGTATTTCTTAATAAGTTAGAATTATTAAAATCAAATGATTGATTTAGATTAGCATCAAAAACTAATTTTGATTTATACTTATTTCCTATGAAATATGGAAATTCATCTAGTGTTGCATGATATGCATAAACACCATTTGGATACTCATCGTTTTTCTCATATCTTCCATTATATTCATCAAGATCTCCACTTCCATCAAATTTATAATCTTCAACAAAGAATCCGTCACTAAATCCGGAAGGTCTGTCTGTAACATTTGAAATATCAAGAGTGTATCCAGATTCTATAGTTTTTAAAGTAGAAAATATATTATTTGGATCACTATATGCGGTTGGACCATAAATTGGATTTCCGTCATATGCCCATCCTATAATTCCAGATAAAGTTCCGTCTTCTGAGAAAGAATCTCTCAAAGTTTCAAAGTACTTCGATACTGAATACTGAAGTTTATCTGCTCCTTTCCTTAAAACTTCACCAGTCGTGAATCTTGCATTATTATCATTAACAGTTAACTTTCTTACTTGTGGTTCAACAATTGCACTTCTTCCGGATGTAACAATTTCAATGCTAGTATTTGACGCACTATATCCAATTCCGGTATTAAGGACTTTAACCTCAGATATTCTCCCATTATCAATTATTGCTCTCAATTCTGCTCCCGTACCAGATCCAGAAACTACTAACTCTGGGACAGAATAATATTCTGTTCCCTCATAACTGATTGCAACATTTGTAATTCTTCCACCAACAACAATTGGAGTAAGTTCAGCACCCGTTCCATTTTTTATGGAAACTGGTGGACTTACCTGAGTATTTAAAATCGTTGATCCATATCCAGTGCCGGATTCATATACATATGCATCAATAATTTCTCCCTTTACAACAGGAGTAACTATTAATTCTTGGTAAGATTGTGTAGTTGTGCCAAATCCTACAGTACTATACTTAATAGAAACAGAAATTTCTGGATATTCAAAATATTGATATCCAGTTCCAGTGCTGTTTAATTTTTCATATTCTCCTCTTTCATAGTTTGAGGTAATAGTTCCTCCAACACCAGCATTGGCTAATCTAAATGAATCATTATCGATTTTTAAAATGTGATACTGATTTGCACTAGAAATGCCAGAAATCTCAGTTGTCTCATAATTATATCTTACAATCTCACCGTCATTAAATCCGTGATTTTTGAAAGTAATTGTATCTTGTACTGTAGATATGCCTGCAGATTTAACAATCAACTTTCTGTTTGTAAAACCTTCTCCTGGATTAATGACTTTAATATTTTCAACTTGCTTTTCAGTGGAAACAGTTGAGAACTTATGACTTCCTGAGGATCCTGTATAAATGCCAACAGGATTGACCCCAGCTTGTTGATCACTTAAAGTATAATATAATCTTATTGTTTTATTATTGGTAACCTCTACAAAATATGTGGAATTATCTGGAATACCAAAATTATATCCAAAAGTTCCAATAGCTACTGGAGTGTTGCCTAAAGAATTATAAGTTACCTGTTGTCCATTAATAAAATTGTGATCTGTCAAACATGCAATTTGATTTGTTGATGCATTAACTCCACCACCATCAACAAATTCATCAGCATTAAAGAGAACTTCTCTAGGTCTAGAAATTAATACAGGTTCAATAACAGCACCCTTTCCATTTCCTCCCCTAACATCAATTGAAGAAATTTTATCAATATTGTAGTTCTGAGAATCTATGTATATCTTCTCAATTTTTCCACTAATAACTGGTTGAAGTTTTGCACTACCAGAAGAGATTTCCATCCTTGGTGGATTAATTACATCAAAGTCTGTTCCACCAGATAAAATTTTAGTACTTTCAATAGGTCCATAGTAAATGGCATCTGGAGATTTATAATTACTAATTTCAACTCCATTTATCAACATTCCTGTGGTTCCAGGAACAGTCAACTCTGCAGAACCATCTCTAATATTCTTTTCTAATGGAAACTTTCTTAAAAGTTTTTGTATTCCAAGTTCAGCATCTTTTTGAGCATTTAAAGTAAAAGTATGAGTGCCTATACCAGAAGCAGGAACCTGGAAAGTTATATTACTAGTAGATCCTATTAAGGATCCTGATCCATATAATTTAAATTGAGTATTTGATAATTTTTCTACAAAATATGTACCAGTAGATAATCCAACTAAAGGTTCCTCTTGGGGAGAATAAAATACCTGATCCCCGGTCATAAAGGGAACTGATGAAACCTCAAAAATATTATATACATCATTTTGCAAGTCTTTTAAATTTGCAAGACTAGAAATAGTTGTAGATTCAATATCTACTTGAACATCAAGACGATAGTTATTTGAGTTGGTTACTTTTGATGGTAAAGAATTAGATGCTACATATGCATATTCATCACCGTCAACATAAAGATTGAGTATATCTGATAATAAGGAATTTTCTCCAAACCCTGATCCAGAAGAGTTTGTTTTATTTAATTTTCTTCTTACATTATATCTACCAGATGAAACTAAAGTTGGTTTATTTACCAGTGTTAAAGAATTAGATGCTACATTAATAGCAGAAATATAAGTTACATTTGAACTTGGAACTGCTTCTCCAGTTTCTCTTACTGTTATTTCAACTTCATCACCAATCTTTAAACTAGATCTATCAATGGGAGATCCCAATATGATTGTACCAGTAGCATCACCAACAATTTCATAACTTGCGCTAGTATTGTATATGAAAGAATTTGCAAAGATTTCTTTCCAATTTGAATTATTATTTTTAATCTTGTCTCCAAGACTCTTAACCGTAATTATATCTCCAGGACTTGATTTAAACTGATCAGTATCTTCTTTTAAATTATCAATTACTCCAAGAAGTATTACTTCAACTTTCTTGGTTGTATCACCTTTCTCATATGAGAAATAAGTATCTCTAGATCTAATATTCGATGTCGAAGTTATTTTGGAAGTAATACCGGTACATCCAAAGAACTGGTTAATACTTTTTCCAGTATAAGAAATTGTATTAGTTCCAGAAATTAAAGTTCCAGATTCTGGAAAACTAACTGTCGAATCTACTGATAAGATAGTTTCTCCAGGAAGTGCATGTCCAATTATTTTTGTATTTGGAGTTATTTCAAAATTGCCCTCTACAGAAGATCTTCCATCATTGCTGACATAGAGACCAATTTTGTAAAAAGTTTTTCCTTTTCTCGTAAATGGTTCAACTGAAGAAATTGAAGCCATTGTGCTCTCATCTGTAGTTTTTATGAGAGATTGACCTACTATCTTTAAAGGTTCTCCAGAAACTACTTCTACAATTCCAACTTCTCTTCTTACATAATTTGCAGAGGATGGTTTGATTAGATAATCTTCTAAGTTTACAATAGAAGGAGTTTCTCCAAAAATAACTCTAAAAAGAATTTTTATTGCTTCATCTGTTCCTTTAGATGAATAAAAATCTTTTGCTCTCTTTATAAAATTACCAGCATCAATTTGATCAGAGAATGGAATTTCTTCTAATCCTGGAGTAAAAGTTGATTTGAATTTTTTATAAAATTCCTTTAAAAATAAAGAACTTAAATTCTGAATAGATGAATTTGATTTATGTTCTGCTGCAGTCGAAGTGGAGAATATTAAATCTTCATCAGCAGAATCCTGATTATATTCACTAATTCCACTGAATCCGCGAACACAACCAGTAAAACTATTTGTTGTTATACCAGTATAAGTGATGATTTCATTATCAATTTTCAACAGTCCATATTGATTTGGAAAACCTTTCGTACTAGAAACATTAATTACAGTACTACTAGAGTCTATATCACTGCTTAACTTTGTGCTATCAACGATAACCTCTGGTACTAAATTATCAACCCTCAAATATTGATCTAAATTATCACTAATATCGACAGGACCACCCTGATATTCTTGAGAAATATAATATTGCTTTAAAAAATCTACTGTCTTTGGACTTTCATCCAAGACAAACTCTGGCAATTGATTGGAAATTATGTCCTGAATCTTTACTCTAGATTCAATTCCAGTTTGTATCATGCTACTTTCTTATTAGGCTTCCGTTTGAATAACTTGATGTATAAAAACTATTGGTAAATCTGGTTCCTGAAATTTCGTCCCCAGATGCAATTACATCTCTCACCATATTTATTGTACTTTTAGGAACACTTAAAGCAATATACAAATCTCTCAAACCGACTACATCATTTGATTCTGGGAATGCCTGAATCTCTACAACATCTCCAGAAACTGCAGTCTCGGTGATAAACAAAGGACCAAAGACAATTTCGCCCTTTTCATAATCAACTGTACCTACTTCTTTGGCAACAATGATAATATTTCCATTATCATCTTCTTTGACCAATGACATGGTTCCTTTCTTTTTATCCGTATCTGGAGTATCAGTTAGATAAACAGTAGAAGTTTCTCCAGAAACTTTAAATCCTGTAGATTTGATATTTCTTCCTTCTGGTTCTACATGGAATCGATTACCAAAACATAGTTCATATTGTGCAGAAGTGTTTACAACTGCTTTCAAGTCTCTGCGAATAATGACCTTCGTTATATTTGATGTAATTGCAGTATTTGTATTATCAATAATTTGTTGAATCTTACTATATCTAATTCTTCCACCAAATTTGTTCAAATCCATGGATTGGGAATATTTTTCAAGAGCATTTGTAACTGATGTTTTTAATGTAGCAGCACTTGATACTTGAGAATAATTGTAGTAAACAGAACTGTCCAATTCAACATAAAGAATCTTAAGATCAGTTATTTTTTGATTGATACCGGATACAGAATACTGCTTCAGGTTTGATAGAATCTGCTCTTTATTGAAATCAGAGACAAAACTACCATTTTTTGGTTTAATGCTAATTTGAACAGTTCCAAATTGTGGTGGATCCAGTTGCTCTCCACCAACTACAGAAACGGACTCTGTATTGGGATAGATTCTCTTTATGATTGCCTCGTAATCCCTTGCTGTAACTGCCCTGTACTGCGATGAATACAGTTTTGGGGCATAGTACTTAACAGAGTCAATTGGTTCGATATCACCCCCATTTATGGAGGTCTGGTTAGTTGTAATAGTAACTGTTCCCGGATCAATGATAGTATTATCGGAAGCTTCTAATGTTCCGGAGAAAGTAAATCCAGAAGCACCATTTCCATCTCTACCGTCTGTTACAATATAATTTGCCGTGATGTAAGTTCCATCACCATCTTCACCCAATTTCTTACCTATAATCCCATCACCAAATCTCAGTTCATATTTTTCATCTTGCACTTCATTAATGAAAAATATTCTTGAATTTTTATCGATATTGAAAATATTTTCTGAAAGGGAATATTCAAACCCTAAAGTAGATACATCCTTGCTAATATAAACTTTAAGTGTTGATGTATCAATGAAAGAATTATTTAAAATAAATCTTTGGTCTAATGATCCATCATATGCAAATTTTTTGGTCAGGAATATTCCCTGAAATATATTGATATTGTTAAACGAAGCAACTCCATTCACCACATTTGCCGTAATATCCTCTGGTATGGCAAATGTATAGGAAGAGTCATTAGTGGTCCCTGTACACACTATACCTGCCTTTAGAGTGAGTGTGGAGGTGGTATAAGAGGTTGTTACATCAAAAGATATCTGTGCCAGTGATGCCGTTCTGGAACGAGGCAGATATCCAATATTTCCTGCCAACGAAACAACATTCTCTCTCAGTGTTGCAGAATCCAAAAAGGACTCATTCACGACCATGTTCGAGTTAAAAGCAGTGATATAAGTATTATATGCTAATGTGTCTATAAGAACAGAAAAGTTAGACCCTTCAAAGTCAAAATCCGTGAAAGTAGAACTTGCACGAAGGTAGTCTTTGATAGAAGTCTTTATCTGA
>MDSZ01094465.1_pt1 | contig 14322 bp, 12 predicted proteins | sample 811201 | NCBI WGS metagenome assembly MDSZ01 (sample SAMN05326647, study PRJNA326480) | marine metagenome | isolation source: seawater | place: Indian Ocean: North | collected 2010
AGAATCGAACTCCCATCATCAGCTTGGAAGGCTGAGGTTCTAGCCGTTGAACTACACCCGCAGACTCCAAATAGTACACGAACATTGCTAAAAATACAGCTTCCAGAAAACTAGAATTGATAATGAGTAGGGGAGAGCGTTCTTCACCGGTAGACTTTCGGCCTGTGGCAAGTTCTGTAGATCAACTCGAAGACAACAAAGTAAAGATAGTGGTTGAGGTCGACGAATCTGAGGTCGATAAGGCCATTGACTTAGCGTTCAAAAAAATATCGAAAGATGTAAGCCTCCCAGGTTTTCGACCAGGTCGCGTTCCTCGGAAAGTACTCGAGGCAAAGTTCGGACAAGATTATGCACGAAGTGAAGCTTTGAATGAACTAATCGGGGCAAACTATCGAAGCGCTGTCATTAGTCACGAAGTAGATGCTATAGCTCAACCAGAAGTTACCATTACCCAAGGTGAGGAATCCGGCCCTCTTACTTTCGAAGCTACCGTAGAGATTAGGCCATCTGTCGAAGTCAAGGGCTACAAAGACCTGACAGTCACAATTCAACCGCTGGAAGCCACTGACGAAGAAGTAGCTATTCAAATCGATAGCCTACGAGAGCAGGCATCCGAACGAGAAGAAGTTGGCCGTTCCGCTATTTCTGGTGATTTTATTACTATGGACCTTTCTGGATCCCAAGATGGGACGCCAGAAGAAAGTTTGACCGCAGATGATTTCACATACGAGATAGGGTCAGGATTTATCATCGAGTCCATTGATGAGAATTTGCAAGGTGCAAAAGTCGGAGAAATCGTAGAATTCGAAGGCGACCACCCTAATGAGGAAGGCTCGGTTCTATCTTTTCGTGCCCTGATCAAGAAAGTAGAAGAGAAGAAACTTCCTGAACTCACTGACGAGTTTGTTGCTGAAATGACAGAATTTGAAACGGTAGACCTTCTAACCGCTGACACAAAGAACAGAATCGAGGACACGAAAAAAAATCAAGCCTCAAATCTACTCATTGAACAGATCGGGTCGGAACTCGCTGATCTTGTTGATGAAGACCCCCCAGAAATTCTCATACAAGAACAAATTCAACAACAACTTCAAGATATGGCAATGAGAATGGCGCAGCAGGGCATGCAATTCGAACAATTTCTAGAAGCAACGGGGCAAGACATAGAAACTTTGGCAGAAAACATGAAAGACCCTGCCGCAAAAGTCGTAAAAATTGATCTCGCCCTTCGAGCTGTTGCTGAAGCTGAAGGTATCTCGATTGAACAGGTGGATATAGATAAAGAGATAAGTGACCTTGCAGAGCACTTCAATCAGGGAGAAGAACAACTTTTGGAAATCTTCCAAGAAAATGGGCAACTACTAACCCTTAAAGCTGACTTATTAAAGCAAAAAGCTATGAAATATCTTCAACAAAACGTTGAAATTGTTGACCCGGAGGGAACTCCAGTCGAACGAGAAACATTTCTTTTTCCAGAGAACCAAGACAAAGAAGAGAATATGAGCGAAAATATAGAACAGGAGTCAACCAGTAATGACACCGAGGAAGAAGCACCAAGTGAGTAACGCCCCCAACAGCTATCTTGTCCCCACCGTCGTGGAGCAAACAAATCGTGGAGAGCGAGGCTATGACCTCTACTCGAAACTATTAAAAGAGAACATTATCTTTATCGGAACCCCCATTGATGACGGAATTGCAAATCTCGTATGCGCCCAGCTCCTCCATTTGGAGTCAGAGAACCCTGACAAAGATGTCAGCTTGTATATTAACTCTCCAGGTGGAAACATAAACTCGGTCTTCGCCATATATGACACAATGTCATACATCAAGCCAGAGATTGCAACAATTTGTTACGGGCAAGCAGTCGCCGCTGCAGCAGTTCTGCTTGCTGCTGGCACGCCTGGAAAACGGCTAGCGTTACCTCATTCACGAATTCTAATCCATCAACCCTATGCAGGTGCACAAGGCCAAGTCTCGGACTTGGAAATCGCATCAAGAGAAGTACAGCGACTCAAAAACCAACTTGAAGAAGTCTTAGCAGCCCACACAGGTCAAACGATAGAAAAAATACAAGCTGACACAGACCGTGACAATATAATGGACGCGTACGAAGCAAAAGAATATGGAATCATTGACGAAGTAATCGAATCCCGAGGTGAAGTAGATAACAGTGGTCCAATAACTGCTGTAGAAACTAGTTAAGGGGGAAATAATGGCGAAATTCGGCGAAGGCGGAGAGCTCCTCAAATGCTCCTTCTGCGGTAAATCTCAGAAGCAAGTTAAAAAATTAATAGCAGGTCCAGGCGTTTATATTTGTGATGAATGTATCGACCTCTGTAATGAAATTATCGACGAAGAGCTTGCATCACCCGTCGAATTGGGATTCGAAGAACTACCGAAACCAAATGAAATAAACAAGTTTCTCGATGACTACATTGTTGGGCAAGAACAAGCAAAAAGAATACTTTCAGTTGCTGTTTACAATCATTACAAAAGAGTCCAAGTGGGAGAGAGCAAAGAAGATGATGTGGAACTCTCCAAAAGCAATATTCTGCTCATAGGGCCTACCGGCTGCGGGAAAACTCTTATGGCTGAAACGCTAGCACGCATGTTAAATGTTCCCTTTGCGATAGCAGATGCTACAGCTCTAACGGAAGCTGGATATGTAGGTGAGGACGTAGAGAACATTCTCTTGAAACTTATTCAGGCAGCTGATTTAGACATTAAGAAAGCAGAAATGGGCATTATCTATATTGATGAAATAGATAAAGTTGCCCGCAAAAGTGAGAATCCGTCAATAACCCGTGACGTTTCGGGTGAAGGCGTGCAGCAAGCCTTGCTAAAGATACTGGAAGGTACCTTGGCGTCAGTGCCGCCACAAGGTGGGCGCAAACATCCCCACCAAGAGTTTCTTCAGATCGACACACGAAATATTTTGTTTATTTGCGGAGGAGCATTTGCCGGCCTTGATGATGTCATTGAAGAAAGAATTGGAAATACCGGCGTCGGATTCGCTGCTGACCTTCGACAGACATCCGAGAAAGACCTTACAGCTCTGTATTCGGAGGTCCAACCCGAGGACCTTGTAAAATATGGCTTAATACCTGAATTTATCGGACGACTGCCTGTTGTAGGAGCGGTAGGAAATCTTGAAACAGATGCTCTCGTACAAATATTGACGGAACCTAAAAATGCCCTTCTCAAACAGTACAAAAAGTATTTCGGCTTTGAAAATGTTGACTTAGAATTTACAGAAGCAGCTTTAGATGCAGTCGCTGAATTAGCTTTGGAACGCCAGACTGGAGCTCGAGGTCTTCGATCGATTTTAGAGGATGTCCTTCTAGAGGTAATGTATGAACTTCCAAGTCGTGACGATGTTCTGACTTGTGTAATTAATGAGGACGTCGTTCGAAAGAAGATGCAACCAGAGCTAATCCTTCGAGGGGAGAGTGGCTTAGCCGCCTCATAGAGCGATACATTACCAAAATGCTTATAAATGAAGCACTCGAATACCTCGATTTGCATATCAACAGAAGGTTAACTCTAGAAAAAATTGATGGACTCTCTTTGAGTCAGATGAGAGCTCTCCTCGAAGCAATCGGAAATCCACACGAAGATTTTCCAACTATTCATATAACCGGAACAAACGGAAAGGGTTCGACTGCGACCATGGTTGCTGAGCTCCTAAGTGCTTTGGGGCTATCAGTTGGCCTATACAGTTCTCCCCATGTGACGTCAATTACCGAACGGATCCACATCAACGGAGAGCCTATACGCGAAGAAGACTTTGCAGAAAATGTTGCAGTATTATCACTCGCAGAGCGACATCTTGATTTCAGCCCAAGCTGGTTCGAATTAGTAACAGCAGTTGCCTTTAGGTCTTTCGCAGATGCAGCAGTTGACGTTGCGGTGATTGAAGTAGGTATGCTGGGTCGGTTTGATGCTACGAATATAGGTAATCCACGCGTATCCGTCATAACTAATATCGATTATGACCATACAGATGGGGCGGAAGGGTGGAGAGAAAAAATAGCGCGAGAAAAAGCCGGAATTATCCGTAAAGATGGAGTTCTTTGCTTAGGCGAAGTAGACGATGATCTGGATGAAATATTTGTAGAGGAGGAACCAAGAAAGATCTTCCGCCAAGGCCAAGATTTTTCAGTGCTTTCGAATGAACTAGCTGTGGGTGGAAGACTTTTGACACTTGTTTCTCAGTCACAAAAATACGAAGACATCTACCTTCCTCTACACGGAGAGCACCAGGGGATCAATGCCGCAATAGCATTGTCGGCGGCTGAACAATTTCTTGAAACGCCATTACCGTATAATGTTGTAAAAAACGGGTTCGAGAATGTCAGAATGATTGGCAGATTCGAAATTCTAGGTTCCAATCCGCTTGTGGTTGTAGATGGGGCCCACAATCCTCCAGGGGCCGAAGCGGCAGCACGAACCCTTAAAAGAAGTTTCCCTCTTGAAGGAAATTTGATCCTAATAGTCGGGATGACAGAAGAAAAGAACGCTGAATGGATGCTTGAGTGCCTGGAAGCAGATCATGCTCAATTCATCATATGTACAGAAGCAGCAACACCGAGAGCTATGTCAGCAAGAGATTTAGCTGCTACAGCAGAGAAATTTTCCAGCAACGTAGTAGTTCGAAGTAACCCAGAAGCAGCGCTTGAACTAGCGATATCACAATCTGAGCCAAACGACGTAGTAATGGGCACAGGATCTTTATACGTTGTGGGAGCGTTAAGGGATGCTTATTTCTCAAAGCATGTGTGAGGGTACTCGTTGCCTTGATAAAACGATAAAATCTTTCTTATGAATCAAACTTTAGTACTATGCAAACCTGACGCAGTTGAAAGAGGCCTTGTAGGGAAAATCATTTCCAGATTCGAAGATAAAGGTCTAACTGTGTCCTCATTGAAAATGTTAGTGATTACCCCAGACATAGCTGCCTTGCATTATGCAGAGCACATTGGAAAACCTTTTTATGATGACCTCGTAGCGTTCATTGGTAGATCTAGATCTGTGGCAATGGTCATTGAGGGGCCTGATAATACTTGGGAGATCGTCAGAAAGATGATGGGCTCGACAAATGCTGCCGAGGCTGAGCCCGGAACGATACGCGGAGACTACAGCGCATTGTTTACTGAAAATCTAGTCCATGGTTCAGATTCAGCGGAATCAGCTCAAAGGGAGATAGGAATCTTCTTTAAATAGTGGTCAATTCACATAGGTGGATTGCACTTTTACTATCTCCTTCTACACTAGAAGAAGCGGAGATTTAACAGTACGAGACTGTGTGCTTAAAATCTAAGTTGATTATTAGGAATTCTAGAGACGAACGGTAAATGATATGGCTTCAATACTCGGAGTTATGGGTCGAGATATGGCAGTTGACTTGGGAACCGCTAATACGCTTGTCTATGTCCGTGGAGAAGGAATTGTCCTAAACGAACCATCTGTGGTGGCAATTGATATTAGAGACGGATCCGCTCTCGCAGTTGGAACAGACGCAAAGCGAATGATCGGCCGAACACCAGATCATATTAGAGCATCACGCCCCTTGCGAGACGGAGTAATTGCGGACTTTGATATGTGCGAACAGATGCTCCGACATTTTATTGAAAAAGTCCATCAAAGCAGGCTAGCGAAACCCCGAATGGTTATATGTGTGCCATCTGGGATAACCGGCGTTGAGCAGAGAGCCGTTCAAGAAGCAGCCGAATTTGCTGGCGCACGCAAACCGGCCTACATCATTGAGGAGCCGATGGCAGCGGCAATTGGATCAGGGATGAAAGTTCAAGAGCCTAGCGGGAACATGATAGTTGATATTGGGGGAGGCACAACTGAAGTAGCAGTTATCTCCTTAGGTGGTGTAGTAGCGAATAAGTCTGTTCGCGTTGGTGGTGATGAGCTAGACAATTCTATTGTGCAATTCATTAAGAAAGAATACAGTGTGGCTCTCGGTATCAGGACTTCGGAAGAGCTGAAGATCAAACTTGCAAGTGCATGGGTGACTGAAGAACTCTATGCCGAAGTGAGAGGCCGTGACCTAATAACCGGATTGCCCAAGACAATTGTTACTTCAAGTTCTGAAATTCGCGAAGCAATTGCTGAGCCTTTATCTGCGATTATAGATGCGGTTAAAATGACCTTAGACGTCACTCCTCCAGAACTTGCTGCTGACATTATGGAGAAGGGAATTATGCTTGCTGGTGGAGGAGCGCTGTTGCATGGGATGCCGGAATGCTTAGCACATGAGACCGGGATGCCCGTTTGCATCTCACCTCAACCTCTCCACGCAGTTGCATTAGGTTCTGGAAAATCCTTAGAGTCTTTCGACTCCCTCAAAGGGGTTCTCTTCTCCTCGTCTCAGGTCTAGGCCTAAGGTTGTTGTTAGATGGCTGCGCCACGAAGATATAGTGGCTCTCGATTTACACTGGCCCTCCTTGTTCTCACCTCAGTGACACTAATTTCATTGGATGCTAGAGGTTATGCTCCAGTAGGGAACTTAAAAAAAGCCGGAATCGTAATCGTTCAACCATTCAGATCTCTAGCTCGAACTGTATTTTCCCCAATCGGAAATGCATGGGAATCACTATCCAACGGAGATGAATTGGAGCGTGAAAACGCAGTCTTAAGAAAACAGCTGGATGAATTGCTGAGTTACCGAATAGCGAATGAAGAAGCAGTCAATGATCTAGAGGCTCTCAGAACGCAATTAGGGCTTCAGGGCCTTGGGGGGCAAGAGACGGTAGTAGCAGAAGTAACAGCGGGTTCAGTGTCAAACTTTGATCCTTATGTTCTTGAAATTAACAAAGGCACACAAAGCGGCATAAGAGAAGGTATGCCTGTTATCTCCACTGGTGGACTGATTGGCCGAATAGAAAACCCTGGGCTTAGAGATTCGCGTGTTCGGTTAATTACTGACCCCACCGTCAATATCGGGGTTCTCGCTATCGGCACAAAGGAAATCGGTATCCTCACCGGTAATGGTGTTGACCAGCCAATGCGGGTGATAGACGGGATTCCAATATCTGCTCCAGTAGAAGTGGGTAGTATTTTGGTCACCAGTGGACTAGACCGGAGTCCATATCCAGAAGGTTTTGCTGTAGGTTCAGTCGTCGAAGTCGTTCCAGATGAAGTGAATCTTGAAAAAGAGCTTCTTGTTGAGCCAACTGGCGAAATGGATAATCTCGATTTTGTTACGGTCGTTCTTTATCTACCTCCGAGTCTGGAGTAGGAATATGGTCGTAGCAGCCATAAGGAACTGTGTCGTTCTTCTGTTGCTCCTGTTGCTCCAGCTGGAACTTTTCTCCTCTTTACGGTTTTTTGGAGTTATGCCTGAGGTGATGCTAGCTGCCGCAATAGCTGCTGGTTGGTATGGCGGCCCTTCAGGAGGTGCAATAGTTGGATTCTCATGTGGTTTATTCTATGACTTTTACCTAGCAACACCATTGGGGCTAACTGCATTAACATATGCCATAATCGGATACCTGCTAGGGCAGATATCAGCATTTCTATCAGACGAAGCTGAATGGATAGTTAGGATAACAATATCTGTCGCTGCGGTCACTATAGGTCTTGTTCTATTTGTAACATTTGGAGAACTCATAGCAGAGCCGAATTTGTACAATCGAAATTTTGGAAAAATACTTGTTATTGCGAGTCTGTACACTGGTTTCTTAATGGTCCCAATTCACTTTATGATGGCTTGGGCATTTGGGGCTAGCCGAGTTAATCCCGCAGGTTTCGATCGATGACTAGGCTAGAAATGATTTGTAGGTTTCAAGGAAATGAATAGGTTGAGGGGATCCGATCGCTCAAGGAGACTGCGATTAGGGATTTTGGGGGCGGTAGCTATTTCTTTGTTTATACCGCTTGTTGCGCGTTTGTGGTATTTGCAAATTCTGAAAGAAACTGAATTCATCGAAAGAGTCCAAGACAACACGACAGAAGAAATTATTGAGAGGGCGCCTAGGGGAAGAATACTAGATGTCAATGGCCGAGTTCTTGTCGATAACAGGCAGTCGATTGTTGTAACTATCGATAAGGAAGAGATGGCGACTGTAGAGTCTTCTGAGCTTGATGATCTTTTCTTTGATCTCGCAAAGGAGATTAGTCTTTCTGGGAAGCTGACAAAAGTCTCTCAAATTGAAGCCGCATATAAATCAGAACGATATGGGCCATTTGCAAAAGTTCCAGTCGTTTCTGATATTTCCAAAGAACTTCAAGTCTATCTTGCCGAGTATTCCTACAAATGGCCTGGGGTTGGGACAACCGTTGTAACAGTTCGTGAATACCCGTATGGAAATTTAGCGGCGCATTTACTGGGGTATGTGGGGAGTTTAAGTGAAGATGAAATAGAGCAGGTTCAAAATGCTGAAAAAACCTATCTCGCCAATGACGAAATTGGGAAAGCCGGAATCGAATTATTTTATGAAAATGCTCTACGTGGTACACCAGGAAGAAAAATCGTCGTTGTTGATAAGTTCAATAATATTCTCGAAGTTGTAGAGGAGGTCCCAGCGAGAGCTGGAAGTGATGTCCAACTGACAATAGATATAGATCTCCAAGCAATGGCTGAACAGTACCTTAAGGATGGACTGGATGTAGCTCGCCAGCAACCTACTAAGTTTGAAGAAGAGGGGGTAATTATCTACAAAGCACCCGCAGGGGCGATGGTAGTCATGAATCCACAGGACGGTTCTATCCTAGCGATGGCATCATATCCGACTTACGATCCAGAACTATTTGTTTCAGGTATTAGCCAAGACGAATTTGATGATCTGATCAACCCTGCAAATAGCCTTCCACTCCTTAATAGGCCTATCCAAGGAACATATCCTCCAGGATCAACGTTTAAACCATTTACAGCTTATGCAGCGCTCGATACAGGACTCATCGGCTCAAGGGGGATTCTAGGTGTCAATTCAATGTACCTAGATGAAGGCGTGTACACCATACCTACTTGTGAAGGCGGCACATGTCAATTTCAAAATGCGGGAGGATTGCCGAATGGAGAGGTAGATCTCAGGCTGGCGCTCACATACTCATCTGATGTTTACTTCTACAACCTTGCAACCCACTTTGATATTCTCCCAGGGTTCGATTTAGAGTCAGTTCAAGTCGCTGCGACATATTTCGGATTTGGATCTCCAAGTGGAGTGACTTTAGCAAATGAAAATGGAGGGAGGATACCCACACCAGAATCCCGACGAGAAGCGTATAGGCAGAACCCAGAAGCGTTCTTGACTGACAAGTGGCTTACGGGTGATACGTTAAACACATCAATAGGTCAGGGTGACGTGCTAGCTACGCCATTGCAGATTGCAAATGCCTATTCCGCACTAGTCAATGGAGGAACTTTGTATGCTCCGAATATTGGACTTCGTACTATAAATCCTATAACTGGAGAAACTGAGGTCGAATTCAAGCCGCGAGTAACTCGAGAAATTTATCTTCCGAGCGCTTTTTCTGGGCCTATCGAAGATGGACTCGCAGGGGTTACCACCTGGAGAAGAACAGACAATGGTCAAGAGGGGACTGCTTATTCAGCATTTTTGAATTTTCCTCATGAGGATTGGCCTGTCGCTGGAAAGACCGGAACGTCTGAGAAGCAAAGCTTGGATGAACTTATTGCAGACTATGCTCTTTTCGTTGGTTGGGGTCCAAATCCTGACCCTGAATACGTCGCCGTCGTTATTCTTGAAGAAGCTGGTTTCGGTGGTGCAGTAGCAGCTCCAGTTGTTAGACGTTATTTTGAAAAAATTGCATATGGGATCGTTCCGCGTTTCCTAAGTGTCGCGGAGGCAGATGAAGTGGCACGTCAACAAGCACAGGAACTTGAACAGTCTAAGCGTGAGATCGAAGCAACTGCAGAGACTAGTAGTATCGGCTCAGGAGATTAGCATGAGTAATCTTGGCTGGCAGAGAAGGAGAACGACATTAAATCCCACGGGAAGTCCTATCTCCCCATGGTTGCACATTGATCTTGCGCTCATATTCAGCTGTTTAGCGCTTGGAATTACTGGTGTGCTGATGGTGTACAGCGCAACGAGAGGTAGTGACCCAACAATGTATGACAAGAGTTTCCTTTCGCGTCATACCTTATTTGTAATAGTGGGGACTTTGCTTATGCTCGTAACTTCCTCAATACCGTATAGGCGCCTCAGAGATATAGTTCCCATAGCATTTTGGGGATCCACTCTGTTGCTTCTTCTGGTACTTACTCCTTTAGGTGTTGAACGTAATGGAACAAGGGCCTGGTTTGAATTTGGCCAATTCCAGTTACAGCCCTCAGAATTTTGCAAGGTTGCATTTATCTTTGCTTTAGCCAGTTACCTCGAACGATTCGACGGGTATTTAAACCAAAGAGCAATCCTTAATGCGCTTTTCCTTGCGGCGGTACCACTTGGCTTGATACTTCTAGAAACAGATGTAGGATCTGCATTGGTATTTGTCGCTATTACTATGGGGATGCTCTTAGTAGGTGGGGCTCAAACTCGCCACATAGCTCTTATGACTCTGGCAGGAATTGTGGGCATTTCAATTATTTGGACTACAGGGTTGTTGCAGGAGTATCAGAGGGACCGGTTAACTTCATTCATTGATCCCGCATCTAGTCAAACAGAAGCAGCGTATCAACAAACGCAAGCTCAAATAGCGATTGGTTCCGGAGGTCTCAGAGGTCAGGGCTATGGAGAAGGACAGCAGACACGTGGCGAGTTCGTTCCAGAACAACATACGGATTTTCTTTTTTCAGTTGTTGGAGAAGAGTTAGGCTTTGTTGGTTCCGTAGCAATGCTCTGCTTATTCGGAATAGTCATTTGGCGATGTTGGAGAACAGCAAAGAAATCGGCAGATTTACTTGGAACTTTAATCTGCGTGGGAGTAATGACGATGATAGTTTTCCAAATGTTCCAATCAGTAGGTATGACATTAGGCATTATGCCTATAACAGGTATCCCACTCCCATTCGTGTCGTACGGGGGTTCCTCTAGTCTTACGAGCTTTATTGCTGTTGGGCTTGTTCTAAACGTTCATATGCGAAGGTATGAGGTCGTTAGGTGAACTATCTAGTATCCTTCAGAAGGTTGATTTCAAAAGGATGAGTTTTTAAATGACCTCTGTCTGGCCTGAGATAGAAAGCCTCTTACTTAATGTTGAGAAGCCAGCTCGATACATAGGGCTAGAACGCGGAGTTATTCGACCCTCTCACGATCCCAAAAATGTTGCATGGTTGTTAACATACCCTGACGCATATGAAGTCGGATTCCCAAACCAAGGCCTCCAAATCCTATATGAGATTATTAATGAACTTTTAGTTGGGGAAGCAGAACGAGCGTATGCGCCATGGATTGACTTAGAGGAGAAAATGCGAGAGAAGGAAATCCCTCTCTTCAGTGTTGACACGCATCGTCCAGCAAACGAATTTGATGTTCTGGCATTTAATTTATCTTCTGAACTTGTATACACGAATGTCCTTAACTGCATAGATTTAGCAGGTGTTCCATTGCGGTCAGCAGATAGAGGGGCCGATCATCCTTTAATTGCTGCAGGAGGGCATTGCACATACAACCCTGAACCGCTAGCTGACTTTGTTGACTTCTTTGTACTTGGCGATGGTGAGGAAGTTGTTTCAGAGTTGACTCATGCTATTCATGATTGGAAAAGCAACAAATGTTCTGGAGGGGACAGACTCAAACTTCTACGGGACCTGTCGGGGATTGAAGGAGTATATGTCCCTTTGTTATATGAAGCAGCATCGGATGAGCATGGTTTTCTGCGTTTGGAGCCCAAATATGACGACACTCCGAAGCTGATAGAGAAAAGAACTATATCGAGTTTAGAAGATTGGCCCTATCCTAAGAATCAGCTTGTTCCAATCACTGAAGTAGTTCATGACCGATTGAATGTTGAGGTCTTTCGAGGGTGCACACGAGGTTGCCGATTCTGTCAAGCCGGAATGATTACTCGACCCGTTAGGGAGAGATCGCTTGATCAAGTTCGAACTATGGTATCCGAAGGCCTTCGAAGAACAGGGTACGATCAAGTTGCTTTGACCTCATTGTCTACTGCAGACTATAGCCATATTGAAAAGGCTGTAGAAGCAATTGGGGATGACCCCTTATCCTGTGGACAAACGGGAGTGTCTTTACCTTCGCTTCGTGTCGATGCTTTTACGGTAGGTATAGCTGCGACTATTCAGGGTGGGAAACGCTCAGGATTGACATTTGCTCCAGAAGCAGGCACATGGCGGATGCGACAGGTAATTAATAAATTGATTACTGAAGAAGATCTTTATGGGGCCGTCGAGTCAGCTTTCTCCCAAGGTTGGCGGAGAGTAAAGCTCTATTTTCTGATTGGGCTACCTACAGAAACTGACGAAGATACCCTTGGAATAGCAGATCTAGCTAAAAACTGTGTTGAGATTGGCAAAAGGTATACCAAGCAAGCTTCAGTTACCGTTAGCGTTGGAGGCTTTGTTCCTAAGCCTTTCACCCCATTTCAATGGTTTGGCCAGAATACAACTGAGGAACTCCAACGAAAGATAAATTTGTTGAAAGACGCTACGCATCGGATGAGGGGAGTTCAATTGAAATGGCACGATCCAAAGGCCACTCTGATAGAAGGAGTTTTAAGTAGGGGAGACCGTTCCCTTTCAGACCTGATTGAAGAAGTCTGGAGATCAGGAGGTGTTTTCCAAGAGTGGAGTGAGCATTTCGATCTCGAACGTTGGTTGCTATCTATGGAGAAGCTTGGCCTCTCGATAGAAAGGTATGTTTACCGACATCGTGACAAAGCCGAGCCTTTACCGTGGGACCATCTTGATGCTGGCCTCTATAAGGATTTCCTTTGGCAAGAGTGGCGAGATGCGCTTGAAGAAGTTGGACTTGAAGATTGTAGATGGACTCCTTGTTACGACTGTGGAGCTTGCACTGGCTACGGAATCGATCACGTAGTTGCTTCAACATCTCCGCCAGTCGGTGGAAGTCAAGGGACTTGGCAGGACCTTGCGAGAGGATCTGAAGTGCCGCAACTTTTAACCATTCGAAGGAAAAACGAGTCGGTTTAGCTATGCAGCATTTTCGACTTAGGTCAAGTAAGACTGGGAAAATACGGTTTGCAAGTCATCGAGACATTGCCAAAGTTTGGGAAAGGACTTTACGAGTTTCAAATATCCCACTTGTGTATAGCCAAGGGTTTTCCCCTAGGCCTAAAATTGCATACGGTCTAGCTCTGCCAACTGGAGCTGAGTCTGATTGTGAATACATAGATATTCAGGTCGATGACACCAAAGAAGGAGCGTTCATTGCCGAAGATATCTGCAGGTTATTGAATTCTAATTTACCTACAGGGATAATGATAAACGGAGCATCCACTATGGAGGGAAAATTTCCTTCGTTGCAACAGACAGTATCTTCATGCGTCTGGGACATCGCTGTTAACGAAGATGACACCAAGGTCGACTCTTGGCTAGATAGGATAGAGACCGAAAGTAAAATCGTTATACGCCGTGAACGCAAAGGAAAAGAAGTCATTGATGACATCAAGCCCTTAGTATATTTAGTGCGTAAAAAAGATAAGAAGATCGATGGGAGGGTGACTGTGCAAGCTGAACTAGGAACACAGCCTAGATCGCTGCGTCCAAGTGAACTACTTCGTTCGATAGAACCCCACCTGAGTGAATACAAGCTTTACAGAAGGAAACAAATAGTCGAAGAGGGGGCGAAGCGGCTCGACCCACTAGAAGTTGCTGGCGCCACCCCAATGCGTTCTCTGGTAGGCGCATCATGAGAAGGGAAAACATCCATGTCCGAACAAGCCGAAACCCGAAAGAATGGGGTAAACGCGCATGCTGAGAAGAGCAGAGAAAAATCGAAAGAAGAAGTCAATATAGAAACGGGTAAGCCAAAAATCGGAGATAGTAGACCAGCACCGACACAGCCCCAGGGAAACTCTTCAGACTCATCAAGTAAAAACGTCAACCGTAAAAGAAGGAAACGACGTAAATCGCGAACCACTGGAGGTCAGAGTGGGCCTGCTTCTGGGACTGGCAGAATTGAACTTGATGAAGCTAATCTCAGAAAACGACGTGGTCAGGAGCGAAAGGGTAAAGCAGTCGGACGATACACTATGGCTGTTCACGTTGAAGATGGGTTAACGCAAATTGCAACCTTAGAGGGGCGATCCCTTCTAGAGTTTTTCGTATCGCAGCCTGCGGATGATGTAAGTGAAATTCATGGGAATGTCTATTTGGGAAAAGTAGAAAATGTTCTTCCTGGGATGGAAGCAGCATTCGTTGATATTGGG
>MDSZ01138689.1_pt1 | contig 14321 bp, 23 predicted proteins | sample 811201 | NCBI WGS metagenome assembly MDSZ01 (sample SAMN05326647, study PRJNA326480) | marine metagenome | isolation source: seawater | place: Indian Ocean: North | collected 2010
CTCTGCACCCTTCGCGTCCTCTTCGGCCTCGGACTCGTCCTTGGCCTCGGGGCTCTCTGCTACCTGACCACTGTCCACGAGTCCCTGCTCGTAACCATCTGTGGTGGTATCATGGTAGGTGCTTCCATCATCGCTGGCTGGGCTTACATCTGCCACGGCGAGTAACAAGACAATGCCCCTGAGCCTCTGGCTCGGGGGCTCCTTGTTGATCTGGCAATAGTGCCGAAGAAAGGATCACATCATGAACAACCACTACGACTGCCCAATCACCGTCTCTCACTTCTACACCGTTGCCGAAGGCGAGAGCCTCGAGCCCATCCGCTTCTTCCCCTCGTGGGAGGACGCCAACCTCTTCGTGGAGCGGATGGAACGCAAGGAGTTCCCTCGCTGCCGAGAGTGGCACAACAACCCCAACATGGCGTTCTCCGTCGTACGAGCCTCCCAAGGCTTCGTCGTCCGGTGTGATAGCCGGAACGGGGAGCCTCTCCTCTACCTCGGAAGGGAACGCAATCCCTGACAACAACAGCCCCTGCGCCCATGGCGTGGGGGCTCCTTGTTGATCTGGCAATGGTGCCGAAGAAAGGATCACATCATGAACATCGCACAAGTCTACCTCGACGCACTCGAACTCCTCGAAACCCGTGAGGTTCCTGCACACGACCCGACAACCAAGTGTCGGTACATCTTCATCCTCAATGCCTGCTGTCAGGCAGCGGGGTACGGCGACATCGGCTGGGATTGCCCAACCGAGGACGCCAAGGCCCTCAGAGCCCTCGCAAAGGGCATGGTGGACCTTCCCCTCTAACAACATCTCAAGCCCCTCAGACATCGTCTGGGGGGCTCCTTGTTGATCTGGGCAATGGTGCCCCATTCAGAAAGGATCACTACCATGGACAACTTCCCATTCAAGGACATGGCCCCTCACACTCTGGGGGACATCACCTTCTTCCCAACCCCTGCCGCTGCTCAAGCAGTCTGCCTCCGCTTCCAAGCCGAGCAAGACCCTGAGGATGTCGAGGAGGGGATCCACGGGCACGGTGAAACCTTCTCTGTACAAACCTCCGCCTTCGGATGGGTTGTGCAGTTCGACAACGGCTCTCCTTGGCCTGAGGAAGCCGTACGCGGGTACTACACCGGCAAATAACAGGATATGCCCTCAAGCCTCTGGCTTGGGGGCTCCTGTTTGATACCACAACATCTGCGCAATGCGCTGGGCTTCCTCCCATGGATGTTGTTGGCACGGCCCGTGTAGGGCAGACATGTGTCCGCGTTGGACACGTGCATCCATCCCACCTGAGCCCCTGACCTGACGAGGTTGGGGGCTCCTGTTTGATCTGAGCAATGGTGCTCACAGAAAGGATCACTATCATGTTCAAGAACCTCTCATCCGATCAAGTCGTCTCCTCCCTCGACGATTGCCGTATCCTCGACGAGATCACCCATTACAGCAACTACGAAGGTGGTGGCATGGAATGGATCGTCCGTGCGTACCTCGACCTCGAGACTGACAGCCTCCGCTTCGTCATGTTCACCGGTCGAATGCGCAAGGAAGCCGGTGGCGGAACCAATACCGAGTTGACCGGTATCACCGAGTTCACCGACATCAACGCAGTCAAGGACTGGCTGCACGGTGCCGAGGACGCCAAGGCTGAGGTGGCCTTCGAGTCGTACCAGACCCGCAAGGGGTACGGGTACGCCTCCCACCCCTTCGGTGGCTACGTCGACGACGACGAAGGTCGGCGGCACTTCAACAAGCCTGAGGGCTGGTGGACCTATACCATCACCCCCGGCAAACTCGACTGGTCCGAGTTGGCCTAAGTTTGGGATACCCATAGGACCCCGGCTTAGGTCTGGGCTATGGCCCACCCTAAGCCCACACCATAATACCCTTTATACCCTAGGTAGACCTAGGGTATAAAGATGGTGTGGTGTCGTCACTAGCAATCCAAGCCCCTCAGCCTCTGGCTGGGGGGCTCCGGTTTGATCTGGCAATTGTGCCTCAAGAAAGGATCCCTATTATGCGTTTTCGCTCCAAACTTGACCCTGCCGACCTCGCCGCCCACCTCATCAAAGAGAAGGCTGGCGACGTCGCTCTGGCAATCTCCGAACTGACCAAGGCTCTGGACTCCCAGCGCTGGATCAGTTCGGACATGATCGATGTTCTCGAGCAAACTCGGGCCATCTTGCGTCAGCAGGCGTAAAACAACACATGCCCCTCAGCCTCTGGCTGGGGGGCTCCTGTTTGATTGGAAGGCAATGTGCCACCTGATCATTTCCTAGCCCTCTACGGGGCATTCACGGCCTCGTATGGCCATCTCAGAAAGGTTCTACCATGAACGACAACAATGACATCCGTATCTCCATCCTCGACGAACTCGCTGCCGCCAACGACAGCCTTCGTGTCATCGAGGACAAACTCAACCAAGACCCCAACAACTGGGAGTTGCAGGGTGAGTTTGACGAGCAGCAGCAAGTCTGCTTGGCTCTCGAGGGCGATCTCGAGAACTGGGGCTGAGCCCTACAATCGCACAGGAAGCCACGCGCCCATCGAGGGCCCGTGGCTCCTTTGTGATCATGGAAGCCGACAGGCGGCCTCCAGATCCCAACAAACCGATTCTAGAAAGGATCACTATCATGCCCATTACTATGAGCGATGAACTCTTCACCTTCCAACGTCGTGCTGCCGAAGTCGCCTTGCTTCTTCAGCAACGCATTGATGATCAACGCGAACACGATGGCAAGGACGTTGTGCCAGTCATCATGCACTGGTCAGTTCCATCCTTGTTGGAGGAACTGAAATGGGAAACAGAACGAGTCTGCAACAGGTTCAACATCAGCAACATGGCCGAGATTGCCATGTATGCGCTGGACCACTTAGAGATGGACGGGCTGATCCCTAGCGGATTCGCCGCTGAAGCCTATCACTATGCCGGTTCCGAACTGGGATGGAAACTCGAAGGCTACAACAACTGAAGTCTCTCCAAAACCCTTGCCCCTCAGCCTCTGGCTGGGGGGCTCCTTTTTGATGACAATGGTGTCATCACAACAGGAGATTGGCACATGCCTATCGATCCAAAGCGACTTGCCGCTAAGCAAGACAACGTGACCCCCGAGGTCGAACCTATCATCCGTCAAACTCTCGAGTTTACGGAAACCGAGTACGCTCGATTCATGGATCTCATCTTGGCTGCCGACGAGGAACTCACTCCCGGCGATGCTATCATCTACGGACATTACAAAGCCGCCCGAGTGCGTGCCAAGTTGACCGACGCAGCCGCTAAGGAGGTGTCCCGTGGCTGATGAGAAATCAACCATCCGTGACTTCGGTCGTTACTGCCAAATCATCTTCGTTCGGGCCACCAAGGCCCAGACGGGGACTGACATTTGGCCCAAGCAGGGCGACACCCTTGAACTCTACGACAAGATCTACGAGTTCAAGTTCGTCCCTCGTCGCCTCAAGTCTGGCAAGACTGGGGTGAAGGCACTGGCTCGGAAGGTCGATGCACCTACCGAGTCAGGTCGCCATGTCGTGGCTGAGGCTGCGACCAAGACAGAGCCTCAAGCGTCTGAGGAACTGCCCTTCTAAAAGTTGCCCCGCTTCGGCGGGGCTCCTTTTTGATAATGGCGAACGGTTCGTCACTATCACCGTTCCAAATCCATAGGAGGATAACAATGGAACTTCTCATCAAAGCCTTGGTCGCGGCTCTTTGCGACCGTCGTAACCTCGCCGACTGTAGCGAGTGGCACACCCCTCTGGCGCAGTCTTTCCTGCGTTACTTCCGAACCAAGCACTCCAGCCGCACGCTGGCACGCTGGATCGAGAAGAACGTGGGTGTCTTCGCCCTGTCTCAGCGTGTCAGCGTTGAGTCAGCAACCCGTACTCTCGCCCAAATCGTGGGCGAGTGGAAGGCAGCAGGGATCATCGACACACGACACGGATCCCGTGGTACGCTTGTGTCGTGGCCCAACCACAGCAGAGACGACTTCATTGTCTTGCCTCTGCTGGAGGAGCCAGCCTTCCACAGTGGCGACACTGGTGGAACGGGTACACGTGCCATCTGCGGTGGTCGTCCTCACAAGTATGTGAGCGACCAGCAGAAGGAAGCCCTCGATGCCATCCAAGGCGTTGCGTACAGCGTGCATCCCAAGATGCTTTGTGCTGCACTCGACGCACTGGAGCGTGGGCTGTTCGACGACCAACCGAAACGCAGTTTCGTCTTGGAACGTCGGGCTCTCGAGTTCGCGCTTGAGAACCTTGCAGATGGTGAATCGTACTGGTTGCCGGTGTTCATGGATCACCGTGGCCGCATCTACACCGACTCAGGTGCATTGCTGTCCTATCAAGGCAGCGATGTTCACCGTGGGCTCTGCTGGTATGCAGATGCCAAGGATGTGGATGTCCTGAGTACCGCGTGGGCGGAGTTCCTCGAATCGGCACAAGCCGAGTATGGGGTCACTCCAGACAATGCAGAAAGCATTGCACAATCTGACATCACAGACGTAACTGGCAAGCAGTTTCGTCGGATGGCTTGTGCAATCGCCGTTGTCGAAGTCATGACCACTGGTCGGACTTCGTACATCTGGCAGCAAGATGCCACATGCTCTGGCATGGGCAACATTGCCTGCATCACGCGAGACCCCAAACTTGCCAAAGCAACTGCCCTTCTGGGCAAGATTGCTTCGACCGATGACCTCTACTGCCAGACCTCCTCAGAGGCTGTCAGCAACCCACGCTACTTCCGTCTCACTGAAAGCGGAAAGCGTGACGAGGTCATCTTCGACTTCAGCCCTGCGCTGGAGGATACGCAAGTTTGGAACGAGTTGGCGGCCCGCACGGCAGCCAAACACCCAGTCATGTTGTCGTCATACGGCAGCAGTGCATACAGCCTTGCTCAGTCATGGATCGTCGAATGCGGCATCCTTGATGATGACGGTAACGTCATGTCCGAGCAAGCAGCCAAAGATCTCGAATTCGAGGACTTGCAGATGCTGGACTGGAGTGATCTCGTTGGCTCACCAACCGCGTTCACTATCTCAACTGCCAAAGCCCGCTCCATGGGAGCAACGCCTTGGGATTGGTTCCTCTGCCTTGCAACGGCGTACCAGCATGCACTCATGCATCTGTACCCCAGCATTGGAGAGTTCCAATCGCACATGAAGAAGATTGCCCGAAAGACATTTGTCAATCACGGCAGACCTTCCTTCTGGCGTTCGTCTGTCGGTATGCTTTGTGTCTATGCACCAGTCATCGCTGGTGATGAGGACACGCTGCAGTTCACCGCAAGCAATGGTCGTCAGTCACTGACCCTGCCAGTCTTCAGCACTACGCCATGCGTAGATGACAAGACACAGCGGGCGAAAGACATCGACCGCTTGTCTGGACAATCGGCAATGCCGCCCAACCGCATCCACTCTGAGGATGCTTCGATCGTGGTACTCAGTGTGCTCGACGTTGCCGATGATGGCATCGTTGTGTCGCCGATCCACGACTCGTGGGGTACGCACATCTGCAATGGTATTCGGATGCGTCATGCAGTCCGCAACGCCATGATCAGTGTGCATGGCAAAGACCTGCTGTCCAAGCAGGAAAAGGATGCGGACATGTTGCCACTCCACCGTGGAGATTGGAACCTCTTGGAGATCCAAGATACCTTGATCCGGTGAGCAATCACCACAGCCACAGGGCCCCGCTTCGGCGGGGCTCCTGTTTGAATGCCAGGCCAAGGCTTGGCATTCTTCAAAGACAAAAGGAATCGCTACGCTCATCTTCCTTTGTCCTCGCCGGACAGGCCTTTGATGCGCCTACGGCGTTCCCCAAGCAGGCGGTGTGTAGCCCGCTTCGCGGTCGGGAGGATTGCCATTGGCTGCTGCAATCTCGTTGATCCGCAGCAGAACGTGATCCTCCTTTCTGATTTGGATGTCTATGGCCTAGCGGCCATAGGCTCCTTTTTTTGCGAGAGGGCGTTGCCCCCTCGCGCTCCCCCACCAAGGGGCTTTCCCCCCCTTGGATCCCCCCCTTCACTATCACTCGGTACCGGCCTTAGTCTAGTACTAACACCCGAAACCGTTCGCCGCACCACACTCAATACAGGAGTCTAGTCATGAAATGCTTTACAGTTTATGATCTGTGCCGCGTTATTGTCGAACAAGCTGACGCTCTTGAAAGAGCCTTGAATCGTTTTGATTCTGCTCTTGAAACCCTTGACAACAACGAAATCTGCATTGCTCACCGCAACATGGATATCATCTTGACTGTCATGATGGCTCTTGCTGACGAAGCAACCGATGCTTTGGCCGACGATCCTGACATCTACAAAGATGATGATGAATGCTGGGGCGACCACTAATGATTGCCCTGCTTAGTCTAATGCTTTCAACCGGAGCTGGAAAAGACATTGTCTTGACCGATGCTAACATCGATCGGCTCCTCGATGCAATCTGGTACGTCGAGTCTGGTTGCCGCAATGGCCCTATCAAGGGCGATGGCGGTAACGCCCTCGGCCCTTTGCAAATCTGGCGTGCCTTCTGGCAGGACGCCGTTGAGTTCTCTGGACAAGGCGGCAAGTACGAAGATGTTGCTGACATCAAGTACGCCAAGAAGACAGTTAAGAACTACTGGACTCGGTACTGCACCGAGCGGAGAGTAGGAAGAAAACCCACCCTTTGGCACGCAGCTGTCATGGTTAATGGTGGACCTAACGCCCATAAAGCCTCGGGCAAGAAGAAGGCTAACCTTGTAATTTACTGGGACAAAGTTTGGGCCCGGTACCAAGCCCTAGGAGGCTAACATGTCTGACACTGACGACAAACGATGGGCACCTGATGCCTACTTGCATGAGTTCGTTTACTTCAACAAAGACGACTTTCCTAACGCCACTGGCAGGACCATTTGGACCTGTGGCCAGTATTACTTCCTCGTGTCATCCATCATCAACGAAGAGATGGATGCCAGTGAGACCATGGTCTTTCAGTGCAACAGCATTGGAGTGAAGACCAACGGAAGCCAAGATCTGGCCTTTTGTAATGATCCATATCCGGAAGTTTCGATGGTCAAAGAACTTGTCCAATCCGCTTACCGGACCTTGCACGAAGACAAGCTTCGTGAATCCATTGAGCACTTCGTGCGTTACGAAGCGACTCCTGATCAACTTCAAAGCATCAAGACAATGCACATGACCCCTAGAGTCTTTGACTGAGGTTTACATGACTCATTTTGTTGCTGATATCATTTTAGGCCTGATCATTGCATCAGGCGTGTTGACATTCATTTACGTGCTTTGCACATGGGATAAAGGAGATTGGGTTTGATTTACATCGATTTTGAAGCTACTATCGGACCAGATCTGATTGTAACGTTTTTTCTGGCAGGATGTTTAACAGCTCTTGCTCTTTCAATTGTCAAAAAATACCACTAATTTTTAGCGGAGAAACAAATGACTTACCTTGATGATTGCAATCACGAGATTGCACAACTTCGGGCTGCTATTCGAGAGTGCTATGCTCAGTCAATGAGCTACGAAGAAGAAGGCGATATTGAAAACGCCAATGTTTATCTTGAGCAAGCTGAAGATATTCATAAAGAACTTCGTGCAGCACTCGATTACCGAGAGCAATGCAAAGAATCATGCCGATTTGATCCTACTGACTTGGACCAATCTTATCAGCTGGATGTTCTGCTCAATGAGCTGAATGTCATGGGTAGTCAGATTGAATACTTGCAAGATGAAAATGACTTCTTGCAGGACGAGCTCACAGATGCTGAGAAAGCTGTTCAGTTTTGGAAAGATCAAGCCATCTTTCGAGAGGATCGATCCAATGACTGAAGCAGAATTTGCCTTTGAAAACGAACCATGCGAAGAAGATGTTTTCTCTTCTGGATGGTACGACACTGAATACGGGGACGAAGTTCCCGATAACGTTTATGAAAACGGAATGTACCTCGGCGACGGGGTTTGGGTTTCAGAAGATTTCTTTGGATAAAGGAGATTGTTATGACTATCGGAAAAGAACTGGACCAAGCGTTTTACAATCTCGGTCAACGCATCACCCGCCTCGAAAAGAAAGAAGTGGAGTACCCCATCGTCAACGACTTCGTTGACAAGGAAATGGTACTCGGTATCGAGTCAGGCTTGACTTCTCAGATCGAGAGACTCGAGTGCGAGCTCAATGATCGCGTAGACCGGCTCGAAGACGACATGGGCTTTGACCCTGACGACCTGCGCTGTGACCTTGAGTCGCAAATCGAGGAAGTTTCGGACAACTGGTCTTACCTCGATGACCGCGTCGACGACATCGACTGCATGAAGATCACCGAAGACGAAGCCCGCAACATCGCTATTGATGTTGTACGGGAAGAGATCAGTGAGGTCATTAGCGACTATGTCGAAGAGGCTGTCTGCCACGAAATCAACACTCGTGCTGTTGGTTTCACTGAGTACCTCAACATGTGCGATCGAGTCAAGGAACTCGAAGATCGCCTCAACAAGCCCACCTTGGGCGCTCGTGTCCTACGATGGCTCCGCGAAGGACCATCTGCCAAGGAGCTGGCTACTAAATGGTATGCCAGTTTGCGCCGTGCCCGTGTATGACGCTTTAGCCTTAATCCTTTCATCCCTGTTCTTTTCAGGATTAGCTACAATTGGATGGGCATTCTATGCCTTTCCGGTTGAGTGCAATAACTTTGTAAAGCGTGTAAAACGCTTTTTCAAAAAGTAACCTACTGGGTTACTGCCGCAACCTACCAAGGAGATAAGACGGCTCCCGCATCTGCAGCAATGTATGTGTAAGCCGGGCTTCTACTACTAGCCCTGACGTAACAGGCACCCCTATGTTTGTGCGTTGCGTCAGTGTCTACCTCAGGAGGGTGAAGCACCCAGCTGTACTGAGGATATGCCGTACCCCACAGGCAATACAACAAAGGTGGGTAGCAGGGGTGCGTCTGCTAAATCAACGCACATCAGGTCCCGTAGCCCAACGGTAGAGGCAGAGGACTTAAAATCCTTCCAGTATGGGTTCGAATCCCATCGGGACTACTTGTATGCTTGATACACTTGTTCGGGTTATACCCGCTATTGTTGCTGTTTTATACGGCATTACCGCACTTGGCTACGCCTTGAAAAAAGATTGGCCTTGGGCACTCGTTTGGGGATGTTATTCCCTATCAAACATTGGCCTTATTCTGGCCGCAGCCAAGGAGTAATCCTATGGATCTTGTTAACTTCCCTCGTCCCGGCAGTCCCATGGTAGACCACATGGATTGGGATTGGGTCTGTGAGTCTGGCATGGCCGGTGGCGATAACTCTATTCAACTAGACGGCAGCACTCACTTTACTAAACCTGAAGGTGGAATGAAGTTCTTCAATGTTTATGGAATCTACGAACAAAATGTCAAGTTAAACAACTTGGTGCGGGGTTCTGGTGTTGAGTGGTACTTTATTCCATTGAACTGCGATATGTGGGCAGACAACGATGTCAACGAAGATGAGCGTTTTGCTCTCAAGCTTCGACAGCTTCCTTGCTATTCACGTACCGGATTAGCAACTGAGATTAGTCGGGTTTCTCGAGGGTGGGATATCCATTACATTAGTTCCTACAAGCCACAAGAAGCAGACACCACTATGGACGAGCAGTCTAATGATGAATGGCTCGATTGGTTCTTTTACAAGTACCACAAAGACGAGGTAGTCATGGAGCAGGCTCTTGATTCCTACGAAATGCAACGAGAAGCTGCTAAATTAGACGCTGCTCCACCTGTAGGTGAGCCTGCTATTCTCAAGCTAATGGCTCCTATTTACTTTCACTGCACAGACAAGAAAGATGGAACGCCTATCGTAGTTGAAAAGCACATTCGTGCTGTATACTTTGGCTTTGAAACTTGCATTGCAGATACAGATGACTGTATGGAAAATATTTTCTACGATACTGAATGGGCTATGGATCGTGCTCACGAAGTGTGGTGGGATGTCTGTAACTGGAAACTTATTCCGTACATTCGTGACCTTGAACTAAACGCCGAAGAAGCTAAACGAATATTCGAAGATCGTGATATTATTCACGGCGATCTTTGTATTACTCGACAAGATATTAATCAAGATCTTTTTGACTTGTGTTATGAGGGTTGTCGAGATCTTGATAATCCAGACTATCAAGATGAAGTTATGGAGTGCTTTACTGCAGCGGCTGAGCAACTTCTTGATCACATGTGCGATATTGTTGCTCAAGGTGGTGATCTATCAGACTTTACAGATCGAGAGCTTTATAACGGTGTAGATATGGAAGCGTGGGATTGTTACCAAGCTTTTATTTATGTTAATGAAGACATTGAAGATCTTAGAGAGCGCCTTTATTCCGTTGGCGCTGGTGCAGATTTGCACGGAGGCAATATAGCTTATTGGAACGGAAACATTGTATGCATCGACTTTGGTGCATGCTCATCAACTTAAGGTAAATATGGAACGTATTTATAAAAAGGGCGACATTTGTTCGTTCTATCCTAACCCTATGATTTCAGGTGAAGGTCCTCAAAAAGACTTTCAATTTGATCTCGGACTTGGCGAGATGATCCGCATGGCTCGTCTTAATGATACAGCACTTAGCTTTGCTAGTGCTAAACAAGCTGCGCGCTTAAGCAATCAAGAAGAGCCCAGCATTACTGACCGCAAGTATGCGGACCTTAAGTACCACCCACGGTACAAGAGGCAGTTCAAAGGAGAACGTAATGGATAACCCTATGATCGAAGTACCAGTTACCAGTCAAGCCCAAGAAGTATACTTCTTTGAAGTCACTCCAGATATTTTGAAAGAAACTGGTGTAACTAAAGCAGAAGAACTTGTTGTTCTTATTCAAAATGGCGCAGTTCATCCTTTTGATTTTGATGGCGACTGGGACACCTGTGACAGCGAAGTTCAACACATTTATTACGAGGAAGCAAGAGTATGCTGATTACTTATCGAGAACGTGACATTGATGGCCCTGAGTTCGCTTCTTACTACTACATGTCTGAAGCTTTGGGCTCATGGACCAAACGTCCTTTGGTTCAAATTATGGAAGACGGTACCTCCACCGGAAAGTTGCAGGGCGCTAACCCTGACGCTTGTTTGTCCGCTGCTCTTAACCGTGGAGAAACAGTCTACTTGGTTGGTGAAAATCCAACTAATGCGGGCAACATCTATGTCCCTTATACACTGAGCATGATTAACGCTATGTTTACTGAGTTCAACGACTTTTGTCGGGACACTTACAACAACAACCACTTTGAAGGCTCAGACGTTAACACAGCACCACAACATATTCTCGCAGAGCGAGACGCTGTGGGTGCTGAGTACGCAGACATCTTTATCCAATGGCTCCTCTACGGAGAGGTGCCCTTTGGCTAAACAGTGGGCCATTGAAGTTCACGACAAAGCCAACGTCCGTTACGTTACGGATGAGGACTACAAGACACCGGCTCTCTTCAGTCTCCGCCGTGAAGCGCAGGCTGAAGCAGAGTCTATGAACAAACTAGTTAAACAAGATATATGGAAAGTTGTTGAATGGAAACCCACGACAAAACCGAAGAAGTCCGAATCCTAAAGTGCATTGACCGTGATGTACATACTTTGGTAAACCTTTGGGGCGAAGAGACTTATGTAGAATACTATACCGGAAGTAGCAAATACTTGTATGAAATGCACTTGCCCGATTTGTATTTAACAGAGGATGAAGAGGGCGATATTCCTGAGCCAGATCCAATGCAATACTATATTATTGATCAGTGGCTGGCGGAAAAGATGATCCAAGATAGAGATCGCCGAGATCCTGTTATGGAAACAAATGATGGTTTGCATATCTGGGTGCGATGTGGCTGTGGTTATGGGCTTTACGACGACCTTGCTAAGTACTATATGAGTTAAGTTTGGTACACCTATAGAGCAACTTGAGGTCTATAGATATACAAAAATGGAGCATTATGGACGATAAAACACTTATCGGACTAGAAATGGTTCGTGAAGAAGATATGCTTTTGGCTGGCTTACGACGGTACTGGGGTACTGCTCAGCTTCAGGATCCTTCAGAAACAGAACTAATTTCTAGCCAGTCTGCTGACAATCTACGTACTCCAGAAGAGCTTGTGATTCGCAGATATGGTTCTTATTTTCTTCCAGCATTTAACTCGATGCAGGATCGCATTGTAAACGGCATGAAGAACCACGCACAATGGGCTACGCCTGCGTTGTTTCTTACGCCAGAACACCTGTGCCTGCTTACTTTTAAGGCTCTGTTGCCTTCAGCATATCCCAAGAGAGATCAAGGCGTTGGTGTCATCGGTAACAGGATTAAGCTCCAAAGCGCTGCTGAAAGTTTGGCTACTCAAACTTGGCAGCTCTTGCATTACCTGCGTGCCAAAGAAGAATACCAAGAAATCTGGGAGTTCAGAACCAAACTAATTAAGAACTGGACACCGCAAAAACAAAAGAGATTTGTTAAAGAAGTTCTTGGCATGGCTGAGCTTTCAAAGAAAGAACGGCTAGCTTTTGGTGTGGCTATGATTCAGTGCGTTATTGATGCTGTTACTGATGAGCAGATAGAAGCCGGAGAGTACTATGCGAAGCGTCTTCTTGTACGAGAAGGGGCTAACAGGACTACAACATACATTGAAGTAAATCCCACGCTAGTTCAAGAAATGTTGGACGACCATAACTTTCGTCAATGGTTGAGACCTAAGTGGGGCCCAATGGTTTGTGAGCCTAACCCATGGATAAAGGATGAAAACAATCAATGGGTAGGCGGATACTTGTTACCGGGAATGCAAATGAAATTTGTACGTCCTGCTACACCCGGCCATGATAACTATGGTAAAACAGAACCGGGAGATAAAGCAGTCCTTGCTATTAACAGGCTGCAGTCTACTCCGTATGCAGTAAATACGCAAGTCTTAGACATTATGCGTATGACTTTTCATTCTAACCTTGAGCTAGGAGAATGTCCTAAATCTTCACAAAATGAATGGAGTTTCCCTGAGTACGACGGCGAACCAAAAAATGCCGATGGTACTTACAAAGATGATTTCAAACTACATCTAAAGAAATTAAGAGAATCTCATGAGGAGTGGGCAAAGGCATGGGCAGATCGTCTGCGCATGATTCAACGCTTAGATCTTGCAAGAGATATTTCAAAGTATCCTGCTTTCTGGTTGCCAATTACTATGGACTTCCGTGGTCGTTGTTATACTTCTACAGAAATGCTAAGTCCACAAGGCTCAGACTTTGATAAGGCTTTGTGTTGTTTTGGTAAGGCAAAACCATACACCGACAAAGCTCGATACTGGATGAAGGTACAGATTGCAAACTTGTTTGGACAAGATAAACTTTCATATGCCAATCGTATTGCTTGGTTTGAAGAAAACGAATCAGCTATACGAGATATTGCTAAGGATCCTATTAAGAATACTTGGTGGTCTGATGACGGCGATGATAAAAAGAAGTGGCAGCTTCTTGCTTCAATCCTAGATTACTATCGAGACGACGGAAAAAACCAAGTGGCCGTTCAAATGGATGGCTCTTGTAATGGCATTCAGCACTGGTCAGCTATTGGTAGAGACGAGATTGGAGCTGCTGCTACAAACTTGGTTTGGTCTGAACAACCTAATGATTTGTATCATGAAGTTGCAACAAAGGCTAACGAGCTGCTGTCTTATCCAAGAGACAATGAATGGCATAGTATTTGGCAGGACGTTTCTGTTAGCAGGAAATGCGCTAAACGTCCATGCATGACATACCCTTATGGTGTAACAGTTCGAGGCTGTATTGATGCTTTAAAGGCAGATGGACATTGTGATTGGGCAGGAGATAAAAAACTTGCTGCTGCTCAATATATTGGCAACTTGTTAATGAATGAAGCAATACCAGCTGTTATTTCTGCATCTTATAAATATATGGCATGGGCAAAAGAAATTGCTAAACAAGCTAATGAAGCTAATACTTATGTTGAATGGACTACTCCTCTTGGAACTGTTGTTAAACATAATTATTACAAAGAAGAACGATTTCGTTTAAATGTAGATAATCAAAGAATTGTATTCGAAATTCCAAGTAAAGAAGATGCAAAACTATCTACTACAGAAATGGTAAGCGGAATTGCACCTAACTTCATACACTCATTAGATGCTACACATATGCTGGCTACTATTAATGCTATGTGGCATGATGATCTTAAATATTTTAGTATGATTCATGATTCATATGGTTGTCATGCTTGTGATGTAGAAGCAATGCAAAAACATATACGACAAACTTTTTATTGGATGTATTCTTTTTACAATCCAGCAACAGAAGTTGCAGAA
>MDSZ01135247.1_pt1 | contig 14320 bp, 14 predicted proteins | sample 811201 | NCBI WGS metagenome assembly MDSZ01 (sample SAMN05326647, study PRJNA326480) | marine metagenome | isolation source: seawater | place: Indian Ocean: North | collected 2010
ACTAAAATATCAAACTTAATATTTTGACCAATTTTTAGAATTAAATTATTACTGAAAACATTTTTCAGTCGATTAAGTACAAATAAAACATCATCATTTGAAAAATTATTTTTATTCTTTTCCTTATATAATAAAGGAATGTACCAACCTGAATTAGCGCTGCCTGAAAAACTAATTCCAACTATCTTTGCATCAACTGTTTTCAATGAGGTTGTCTCTAAATCAAAGGAAAGTCGTTTAGATACTAACAATTGTTCTACTAATTCATCTAATTCTTCTGCATTTAAAATTATTTTATAGTCTTTTTTATCATCCTCTCCTTTTTTACCAGATTTACTCGGTGATAATGATTCTAAAATATTTATTAATGCTTGAAACTCCAGTTCTTTAAATTTTTTTGAAGTCGTCTCATAATTAATATCTTTTCTAATTAGATCTTGGATTTCAAATTCTAATTCGACGTCAGTGATAATGGTAACTAGTTTTTTGCTTAATAGAGCATTATTTGAATTTTCAGATAATCCTTTATGAACTCTTTTATTTGTAATACTATTCCTATTACTTAAGACATTTTCAATGGAGCCATAATCTGATAAAAGTTTAACAGCGGTTTTTGGTCCCACTCCTGGTACGCCTGGAACATTATCTGAACTATCGCCCATTAATCCTAAAAAATCAATGATGTTTTTAGGTTGCACGCCCCATTTTTGTTCAACTTTAACGGCATCGTATATTATTGGCTCTGAAGATTTTTTAATCCCTGGAGCATATAGTAATACATCCTCATCAACTAATTGGGTGAAATCTTTATCTCCGCTTACAATATACGTAAGCAACCCTTCTGCTTTAGCATTTTTTGCAAAAGTTCCAATTATATCGTCTGCTTCTACCCCGTTTTTTTTTACCACTGGTATATTCATTAAATCTAATATTTCCCAGAGATGAACCAATTGATCTTGCATTTCTTTTGGCATTTCTGACCTATTAGCTTTGTAATCAGGGTACATTTCATGTCTAAAGGTTTTTCCTTTTGAATCAAACGCGCATGCTAAGTAATCAGGATTCTCTTTTTTTATTAATTTCATTAACATATTAAAAAATCCAAATAGCGCACTGGTATGTAATCCATAGCTAGTAACAAGAGGGTTCCGAATCAATGCATAATGAGCACGATACAAGAATGCATAGCCATCTATAATAAAGAACCTTTTTTTTGTAGAATAATTCTTTGGCACTTAAAAAATTACGTTAACATAGCTTACGCTAACAGATAGTTTTTCAAAGAAAAAGCCCCAGAGAACTGGGGCTTTTGATAAGAATCGAAAATGATCTGGTAATGATATTACATCATTCCGCCCATTCCGCCCATTCCGCCCATTCCACCCATTCCGCCCATGTCACCTCCAGGTGGCATTGGTGGCATTTTTTCTTCCTCAGGGATTTCCGTTATCGCTGCCTCAGTTGTTAAAACCATTCCAGCTATCGAAGCTGCATTTTCCACAGCCACTCGAGCAACTTTTGCAGGGTCAATAATACCAGCTTCAAACATTTTGACATAATCACCATTTCTGGCATCATACCCAAAATCTTTTTTACCATCCCGGACTTTTTGAACTACAATAGAGGATTCTTCGCCTGCATTTGAAACAATTTGTCTTATTGGCTCCTCTAGTGCTCTGCGCATAATATCTACACCAACTTTTTGCTCATCTTCTAGTTTTACTTTGTCTAAAGCGCTAATAGATCTTAGGAGCGCAACACCTCCTCCAGGTACAATTCCTTCCTCCACAGCAGCTCTTGTCGCATGCAAAGCATCTTCAACACGTGCTTTCTTTTCCTTCATCTCTACCTCAGTTGCAGCCCCAACATTGATCACAGCAACACCTCCAGAGAGTTTGGCTAATCGTTCCTGCAGCTTTTCACGGTCATAATCTGAAGTTGTTTTATCTATTTGTACCTTTATTTCATTTATTCTTGCTTTAATTGCATCAGATTCGCCACCACCATCAACAATAGTTGAATTGTCTTTATCTGAAACCACACGCTTTGCAGTACCTAGGTAATCTAAGGTTGCACTCTCTAGCTTGTAGCCTGCATCTTCAGAGATTACGGTACCACCAGTGAGCACTGCTATATCTTCAAGCATCGCTTTTCTTCGATCACCAAAACCAGGAGCTTTAACTGCTAAGACCTTAAATGTGCCACGAAGTTTATTTACAACTAATGTAGCTAGCGCTTCACCTTCAATATCCTCAGCTATTATCATTACTGGTTTACCAGTTTGAACTACTTTCTCGAGAAGCGGAAGTAAATCCTTCATGTTGCTAATTTTTTTATCATGGATTAGAACATACGGATCTTCCATCTCAGCGTCCATTGACTCTGAGTTCGTTACAAAGTAAGGTGAAAGATATCCACGGTCAAACTGCATACCTTCTACTGTTTCTAAAAAAGTATCAGCAGTTTTTGATTCCTCCACTGTTATGACTCCATCCTTTCCAACTTTCTCCATCGCTTCTGCGATTTTCTCTCCGATTTCTTTGTCATCATTGGCCGAGATAGTTGCTACTTGGGCTATTTGCTGGCTATCAGGTAAATCTTTAGCTTGACTTTTGATGGCATCAATAACAGCATCTCTTGCAGAATCGATGCCTCTTTTAATAGACATTGGATTTGCTCCTGCTGTCACATTTTTGATCCCTTCGTTTACAATAGATTGAGCTAAAACAGTTGCAGTTGTAGTTCCATCGCCAGCAACGTCTGATGTTTTTGATGCGACTTCTCTAACCATCTGTGCACCAACATTTTCTAATTTGTCTTCTAATTCAATTTCCTTCGCAACAGTAACTCCATCTTTCGTCACTGTTGGAGCGCCAAACTTTTTCTCAATTACTACATTACGCCCTTTGGGACCTAATGTAACCTTAACCGCATTGGCTAACCTATCTACTCCTGCCTTGAGTGAACCCCTAGCCTGTAATGAGTATGTTACTTCTTTTGCCATTTTTTTTCTCCTTATAAAACTGCTAAAATATCGCTTTCGCGCATAATTATGTAATCGACACCGCCAAAAGAAACTTCGCTACCGGAATATTTTCCGTATAGAACCTTATCTCCCTTTTTAACGGTCATATCTATTTTACTTCCTGAATCACTCACTTTTCCCGGTCCAGCGGCAACTATAGTTCCTTGCTGTGGTTTTTCCTGTGCAGTGTCAGGCAATATAATTCCTCCTGCAGATTTATCCTCTGCTGGTGCAGGCTCAACGACAACGCGATCTGCCAACGGCTTTAAATCTAATCCCATTCTTGAGACTCCTTACATTTATTATTTAAAAGTTTCTATTTTTAAACTATTAGCGGCGGCGATTTTAACACCTATATTATACTAAAACAACCAAATATAATTTTAGGATAATATCTTCGCTCGTCATGATTACAACAAAAATTATGCCATGTATTAATCTCTTTCATTTTGAGCATATTATTAAAATTATTATGTCATTTTGACGCTTTTTATTTTCCTGTACTTCCAAATCCACCTTGCCCTCTACTTGTTGCAGATAATTCATCTACTAGTTCAAAAGTAACTGGACTACCATCAAATGCTACTATTTGAAATAATCTCTGTCCAGTTTCAATAGTGTAATCTTCATTTTTAATATTATCAACAGCGGCCATTATCTCTCCCCTATATCCTGCATCAATTAAGCCAACTGAATTGGATAGTCTTAAACTAGTTTTTGATATACTTGAACGCGGTAAAAGAAGAAAAGGTTTGTTCTCCGCACTTTCACATGCAATTTGAAGTTTAATTTTTTCCGATTGTCCTCCTCTTATGTTGAGTTTATCTACAACGAATAAATCGAGACCGGCATCGCCATCATGAAAACTTCCATGTTTTTCATAAAGGGAGCTAGCACTTTTAGACAAAGGTTTAATTCTTAAGTGCATTATTTTTCCTTTAGTATTTTATTTATCAATTTTACATGATTTGGTGTTGAACCACAACACGCACCAATAAAGTTAGGATTTTTTTTTATAATACTTTTTATATTATCACAAAATAACTTTTCATCAATTATTTCAAAGTAATCGTTACTTAGCTCTTTTATTCCAAGGTTTGGGTAACATCCCCAAATACCATCCCAATATTTGTTTATTATTTTAATAGATCTCAAGGTGTTTTTTAATGAGTTGCAGTTAATCAATAAACACGATATATCATATTTTTTTAATTTATCAAAAAAATATACTAGACATGTACCATCTAATAAATGTTTACCGTCTCTTGTAATTATGCTAAGCCAGACTTTGTGATTATATTTCTTAGCCTGTTCTAGGGCTATTAAAACCTCTATAATATTTCCCATTGTCTCTAATAATATAAAATCAACATCTGTTTTGCTAAACCACATCATCAATTCTTGGTAAACCTGCTCTGTTACGTATTCCCCTGGAAAGTTGTTCGGTAAATAACAATCATCAACACTTGTAATTGAGCCAGCAACTTTTTTTCCTCTGGATGCTTTCAATGCAATGTCGGTTGCATAAAAAAATGAATCTCGTGCTTTTTCAAGTGCATCCCTTTTTGAAAAACCAGCTTTGCGATATGTGTAACTTGTAGTCCTAAAAGTATTAGTTGTAATTATATCTGCACCAGCCTGGATGTAATCCGAATGTATTTTAAAGACTAATTCTCTATTATTAAGATTACAATCGCTTGACCAAATTGGAAGTTTAAGCTCAACACCTCTTCTAGCTAATTCTGTACCCATTGCTCCATCTAAAATTTTTATTGAACTCATGCTGTATTGTAGTCCTTGTGATTAAATAAAAAATAAAAAAGAATACCTAAAACAATAAATGAAAGTCCTAATGTTGATTCAAATGGCATATTTTGAAAAGTATAGATAAGAATACATAAGTTTGAAAAAAGAAAAAATAATGGTGTAAAAGGGTATGCCCACACTTTATAAGGTCTATATAGTTCCTTGTCAGTAATTCTGAGAACAAATAATGAAATAACAGCTAACATTGTAGTAATAATCAATGATATTGAGGTATATACCACAACTTGCTCAAAGGACGAGGTGTTTATAAAAATAAGTGATAAAATAATTTGAAACAAGAAAGCATTTGTTGGAATGTTCTTCTCATTTTTTTTTGCAAAAACTTTTATGATACCATAATCTTTTCCCATTGCTTGTAGAATGCGAGGTCCAATAAAAGCAAAACTACCGATTGTTGAAAATAATAAAAAAGAGATTCCTAAACTGAATACCTTAGCTCCCATATCTCCAAAAATATTTTCCCCAGAAATATATCCTATCTCAACCTGTCCAGTAAGTGATTCTATAGGAGTAGTCCGAAGGAATGTATAATTAAGGAGAACGTAAAGTATAATTACAATTATCGTTCCAGAAAACATTGACAAAGGAACATTTTTTTTTGGATTAGTAATTTCACTTGCTATATAGATTGATGAATTCCATCCAGAATAAGAATAGGAAACCCAAATAAGACTTACACCAAAACTTGATGAAAATATTTTGCTAAAATTATTTCCGTTTGGATAAAACGAAATATCTTGATTTCCTCCAGCTATATAACCAGAAATAATAAAAATTAAAATCATAATTAACTTAATAATCGTTGATGCACCTTGAAAAATCTTACCCCATTTAAAACTGCACATATGTATAGTATTTATTATTACCAAAACCGCTACGGAAAAATAATGAGGATCAAATATTGGAATTACAACATGTAAGTATTTTCCAAAAGCTAACGAAGCAATAACTGCTGGTGCTACAAATCCAATTGTGGTGGAAATAAATCCTGCTGCGAATCCAATCGATGGATGGATAGCAAATGAAAGTATGTTGTATTCACCACCTGATTTAGGAAAGGCTGCTCCGAGTTCACTGTATGTAAGAACACCAGTTAATGCAATAATTCCACCAACAAACCATAGTAATAGTAATACAAAACCAGATTGAATATTAATTACTTGGTACCCTAAACTGGTAAACACACCAGTCCCTACCATAGAGGCTATTACAAAATATGTACCATCAAAAAAAGACAATCTTTGGCCGATATCTTTTTTCAACATTTTTCTAAAATATCACCTGTTTCTTATAAAAACATATATCACTTTAATAATTTCTCTTCTCGATTAATAATTGTTCTTATGGGATAAGGAATCTCGATATTCTCTTGTCTAAATCTTTGGTGAAGGTGCTTTATAAACTGATGAATAATTACGTTATGATCTCCATACTTATTTCCACGAAAATATGCCACCATATCTACAGATGATGCACCAAAGCAAACAACCCTAACTATTGGATTATAATTTTTATTCGTCTCTTCCAAACTATTTTGAATTTTTGCAATAACTTCCAAAACGATTTTTTCAACATGACTTAAATCACATTCGTAAGAAACTCCAAAAGGTATTTTCACCGAAAAACTTGGATCATTACTATCATAGTTTTTTATTATTGCTGAGGATAATTTGCCGTTTGGAATATGAATGATATTATTGGTTCTTTCAAGAATGGTTGTATTGCGCCAAGTAATATTTTTAACATAACCCATTTCTCCAGAATCGATGTGAATAAAATCACCTGGTTGTACTTTTTTACTTAGCAAGATATGTAACCCAGCAAAAACATCAGAGAGAGTGTCCTTCAAGGCCAATGATACTGCTAAGCCACCCACACCAAGAGCAGTTAACATTGGGGCAATTGAAATTTGCATTCTATCTAAAATAACCAATAAACCAATTAAATAAATGGTTATTCTAACAATATTTGTAAACATAGATGTTGAAGGGAATCCTCTCCCTTGTCCTTTTGACCAAATATTGAACAACCCTACAACTAGCTTCGATAAAGCATGTGTAATCGATGCAATTAACAGAACAATAAAAAGTTTTGATATTTGAGTTAAGATATCTTTAGTAAGAAATCCTATGTTATTTTCTAAATTAACCTCATTTGTTGCAATAGAAAGAGATACAATAAAAAACCAAAAGATAATTTGAGATTCGATAGCATCTAAAATAATATCATCTCCCTCCCATTTAGATTTTTTTGCAGTTTTGACTAACCAGGAATGAACAAATTGCTTAAATAAAAAGCCAACGAATACACCAAATACTACAGTAACAATTGGCAATCGTAATTGGTAAATGAAATAAGTAAAATTATCAGGCACTAATCGAACTTAACTGAAACTAGTTTGGAGACACCTTTATTCTCTTGGGTAACACCATACATGTAATCCGCAATTTCCATCGTAAGTTTATTATGAGTAACAATAATAAATTGTGTCTCACTGGAGAATTTTGATAATACTTTTGTGAATTTACGAATGTTAACATCATCAAGTGGAGCGTCAACCTCGTCAAGTATACAATAAGGGCTAGGCTTGACTTGATAAATTGAGAACAATAAAGAAATAGCTGTAAGAGCCTTTTCCCCAGACGAAAGAAGACGAAGTGAGGTATTCCGTTTCCCGGGTGGTTGAGCTTCTATACCTATTTCAGCCTCCAATGGATCAGGGTCACCATTAAGAGTTAAAGTTGCATTTCCTCCTTCAAAAAAAAGATTAAATAGCGATTCAAAGTTGGATTTAATCAAATCGAATGTTTGCTTGAATCTTTTTCTAGCGATACGATCAATTTTTTGTATTGTGGACCTTAGATTTTCTTCCGATTCAATTAGATCATCTAGCTGTGTTTGTAATAACTCTAATCGTTTATTTTCGTCATTATATTCTTCTTGCACAGCCATATTTACAGGTCCGATTCTGTCTAAGCTTCGTTGAATTTTTTGAATTTTCAATTCTAATTCTTCTTCGGAATCATCGATGATTAATTCTTTAGGTATTTTTTGCCGGTATTTATCCATTATCTTTTCTTCTATCAACTTAATCATCTGTTGTATTCTAACCATTTCTAATTCGGTACTTTTCAAATCTTCCAAGATTAATTCTTTATTTTCCTGTTCCCTAGCTATCTTTTGTTGAATATCATCAATTTCATTATATGTATCTCTATGATTCCTTTGCTTTAAGTCTAAAATAGAACGTTTCTTCTGTATTTGAGAATTATGTTTTTCCAATAGTTTTTCTTCATCAGAGATTTTCAGGGTTAATTTTTCGATGTTTTGCTCTAATTGTTTTGTCTCTGATTTAATAGTCTCCTGCCTCATTTTCAATTCTTTTAAAGATTCTTTTCCAGATTTTTGTTTAAAAATAATATTTTCTTTTTTTGACTCTAATTCGATAAGCTGCACTCTGACATCCTGAAGTTGTTGTTGAAAAAGATCCCTATCTTCTCTGGTTTTGATCAGTTTATCACTTGCATTTTTAACACTGATCTCACAAGCTTGTATTTGCTTCTCTGCTTTATCAATCTTGGGCTTTAGGTTTTTTATTGCTTTCTCGCCATCTACAAAGGTCTTTTCTGTTAAATACATTTCTTCTTTCAGAGATAATATTTCATTTTTTAATTGTTCAAGCTGTATTGATAACCGAATTTTTTCAGATTGAATAGTCGAAATATCTTCTTTTGATGATTCGATAATATTTCTTTTATTTGAAATATCTTTTCTTTTTTTGTTTATGCTTAATAATAGTGACTGCAGAGAAGTTTGCAATGATCTATGTTCTTTAGCCGTTTCAGTTATTTCATTAGAAATTGATTCTATTTTTTCTTGTCTACCAATTAAGTTACCATGCTCGGAAATTTGTCTATTTTTAAGTACTAAATCATTTCCTGCATAAGATCCATTTAAATCAACGTAGGTCCATGATAGATCATTTAATTCTTTAATTTCATCGATATCTTTAACAATCAAAAGGTTACCTAATAAATAGTTTCCTAGGGGAATAAGCTCATTTGATGTGCTAATTAAATCAGATGCTCTACCAATGATTTGGTCATCTTTTGGCAATTGTTTTAAATCATTTTTTAATTCTTTTGCCTCCTTTAATGGGATTATAGATAAATCGCCAGCAGAAACATTTCTGGCCTTTTTTAAGGTCCTCAAAGCACTTGCCTTATCAGGGGAAACCAAGCAGTGAGACAAATCACCAAGACCAGCTTCTAATGCATCTCTATATTCAGATTTAATAGAAAACATATCAGCAATAGTACCCAATATTTCAGGAAAGTCATTTGGATTTTCTAAAACAAATCTTGTTCCTTCGGGAAACCCTTCCTTAGATTCAACTAACTCTTGATAAAAGGTTAATTGATCATCTAAAATTCTTTTTTGGGCGATTTTTTCATTAGTATCTGATAGAAGTTTTTCTCGACTTTCTCTTAGTTTTTTCTCATCTTTTTTGTATTCATCTAGTTCTGAAATTAGCGAAATCATAGCCTTGTTATTTTTATCAAGTTTTAGATTAACCTCATTCAATTTCTTTGTGAAATCCGAATGTGTTTTTTTCTTTTCATTAATTATCAGTTTTAATTCACTAAAGAAAGCCTTTTTCTCTTCAACCATTGCAAGTGATCTATCATACAACGTTCTTTCATCCGCTTGCTTTCGCTGGGTTTCCCAACGCACATCTTGACATCTCTCCAATTCTTGAATTGCTTCCTGATGAAGTTTATCCGCACGATCAAATTCATTTTTCTCAATTTTAAATCTTTTTAATTGTTGTTCAATGTCTGGAGTTAAATCAGAAATTTCTTTTCCAAAATCCAAACTAAGTTGATTGAAGTCTGCAATTTTTTTATTGTTATTTTGACTTTCTCTTTTCAACCTATCGATTGTTAAAACTGAAGCTCTATTTTTTTCAGTAGAAACTAAAATATTATTTCTAAATCCATCTCTTTCCAAAATTATAGACTGAAGCTCTTTTTGAAATTTGTTTAACTCCTCGTCCTCCAAACTGTATCGTTCTCTTAATTGATTAAGCTTGGCTTGCTGCTCTGATGATTCTGATTTTTTTTCATCTTTTAAATAATTATACTCTTTTATTTTTTCTTTCATGGGTATCATTTCTGATGCGTAATTAAATTTATTTAAAAAAGCTAATTTTATTTCAAAATCTTGTAAGTCCTCCTTCAAGTTTGAATGTCTTTTATACCTTTTAAGTTGCAATTCAAGAGCACTTACTTTTTGCTGAACCTCTGCCATTATATCATTAATACGCTCCAAGTCAACATGATTAGCCTCAAAACGTTTCAGCGTGGTTTTTCTTTGCTGTTTATATTTATTGATACCAGCAGCCTCCTCAAAGAGCCTCCTGCGATCATCTCCAGATTCAGATAATATTTGTTCTATCATTTTTAATTCAATGACTGAGTATGCGTCTGCCCCCATCCCAGTATCTACAAATAAATCATTAATATCTTTTAGTCTGCATTGAGATTTATTTAGATAATACTCGGATTCACCATTTCGATAAACTCTTCTTGCTATCTCAATATCATTGTATTCGATTGGAAGCTTACCACTATTATTGTGAACTGTAAGAGATACTTCACATACTCCTAGCGGCTTGATTGCCTCTGAACCGTTAAAAATGACATCTTCCATTTTACCACTGCGAAGTATACTATATTTTTGCTCTCCTAATACCCAACGTATAGCATCGACAATATTGGTTTTTCCACACCCATTAGGACCAACGACAGTGGTTACACCTTCTCCAAGCTTCATTACCTCTTTTTTGGCAAAAGATTTGAAGCCATGCATTTTTAATTCTGATATGTACATAAAAAATGGTTAGTGGCGCTAATTAAACTTAGTTGATTTTTAACAATTGTTCTATAGCCTCTTTTGTTCAGATCCGTTTTTTAATTTTTTAACCAGGGGGCCAAGAAAAGACTCTGCCACCTAAAAGATGTAAATGAATATGGTAAACGGTTTGCCCAGCATCAGAATTACAATTAAAACCTATTCGGAAACCATTTTTTTCGATACCCTTAAGTTTTGCAATATCTTTAGAAACCTGAATTAACTCGCCCATGAGATTGGTGTGCTCAGGTAATAAATCATTTAAGGTAGAAATATGAATTTTCGGTATAATTAAAATGTGGACTGGTGCTTGGGCGTTAATATCTTTAAATGCTATTAAACGATCATTTTCGTACTCTATTTCTGCTGAAATTTTTTTATTTATTATTTTGCAAAAAATACAATCATCCATGGTTCAACTAAACTTATAATTTAGAATTGCGACTGCTGCAATAGCAGCGGTTTCTGACCTTAATCTTCTATTCCCAAGATTGAATAATTCCACTTCTTTTTCTTTTAATAATTCTATTTCATTTGATGAAAAATCTCCCTCTGGGCCTATTAGGAGCATTACTGGCCTATTTCCTTTAAGTTTTACATCAGATAATTTTTTTTTGGCTTCCATACTTGCGGCAATAAATTTCATCTTAGCTAAGCTAAAAAGACTTTTTAAACTTTTAGGTTCATAAATTAATGGAATTGTGCTTCTGTGACATTGCTTGGAAGAGGCGACTATTATTTTTTTACACCGATTAGTATTTGAAGTTTGTTTGATATTGTGATCTAATAGCAATGGGTGAAAACTGTTCACCCCTAATTCAGTACATTTTTCAATTAAATTTTCAAATTTTCCTCGCCTAATAAGGCCTATTCCTAAGTGGATGCTATATTCATTTTCTCCATGACCTTTTAATTTGGCTATGATTGCTCCTTCAACTTTATTGTAGGATAGATTATCTATTTTGGCTTTGTATGCTGTGCCTAAGCCATCAAATAAAAATAATTCCTCATTTATTTTTAACCTCAGAACTCTAATTGCATGAATTGATTCTGTTCTATCTAGCACAAACCTATCTCCAGAAATGTTTTGATCTGATATAAAAAAAGAATGCTCTAAGTTCATTTTGCGGAACGATTAAACGCAATATGAATTAGTAAACCAGAGTAATCATTAGGCTCTTTCATAGATTTCGAGGGTGGCAAATACTCATATCCAATATTTAAAATAACAGATGATTGACTAACCCACTTAAACTCAATTCCAACTCCCACAAAACTGCCATAAGAGATATAAGTATCAGGATTACCCCATCTATTCGAAAATGATCCATTTTCCTTGCCATCAATAGATAAAACAGGACCACTGCGAAAAGTAAAAAAAGGAGAAAAGTTATTTGCTATTTTACCAGCAAATGGATAATAGTTTAAACCTATAAAAGCTGGGACATAAATTAAATTTTTGGACCCTATAGATCTATATTGTTGAGTGTAATAATCAAATACATACATCTCATTTTCACCCTTTATATCATAAAATCTAATTTCGGCAATCAAACTAAACTTTTCAGAATTATGATTATATTGCCTCATCAAAAAAAAGCCTGATCCACTTTTTCCTATATCAAGTCCAAATCCATTTTGTATCAGATCATAGGAGGCAAAGGTTTGTATTGGAATGAGCAAAAAAAATAGAATTATAAATTTTGTGCATTTGATTTTATGGATAGTCATATTTCAATAATCTTCATATTCAGCATCTTGGATATCCATGTTATTAATTCTTTGTCTAATTTTATTTTTCTTTTGGTTTTTATTAATTTCTTTTTTCAAAAAAAAAATTGCTAATAGAGGTTTAGTTATACGAAAAATAATGTAGAATATTATTGTGAGGATTAACCAACGCATGTTTAGTTTGATAATGGATTGAAAAATTTCTTACCTGTAATAGGTTGCCTTATAAAATTAATTATTTCATCTAAATCTTTACTATTTTTTACAAAATCAATATTACTGGTATTAATTATTAATAAAGGGGTATCCTGATATCTAAAAAAATACTCTGTATATACTTGATTTAAGGCATCAATATATTCCGAGGCAATATCTTTTTCCATGTCACGTCCTCGTAGCGAAATATTTTTCATTAAGGTATCTGTATCCGCCTGTAAATAAATTACTAAATCTGGTTTAATCACATTCTTTTCCAAAAGGTTAGCGACTTTATCATATAGATACATCTCTTTTTCATTCAAATTTAATGACGCAAAAAGACGATCTTTTACAAACATATAGTCCGTTAAAAGAAGTTTTTGAAACATATCAACCTGCCTTAGCTCTTGTTGCTGCCGATAGCGTTGTAATAAAAAGAATAACTGAGTTTGGAAACCGTATCGCTCAGGGTCTTTGTAAAAATCGGGTAAAAAAGGGTTTTCATCAAACTCTTCAAGAACTAAACGAGCACCTAATTCGGTTGACATTAATTTAGCTAAACTAGTTTTGCCTACACCAATGGGTCCTTCGATTGCTACGTAATAGAGATTCCTCAAGCCTGGGTACCCATAGTATGTTTAACTACCTTTGAATTATCAGGACAACTAGCTAAAAGATCTTTTATAGTCATGTGTGCATTGGGAATTTTATATTCTGGTGCGATCTCTGCAAAAGGTACTAAAACAAACCTTCTTAATGAAATCATCGGATGAGGCAAACTAAGTTCTTCAGTCTCTAGCACTGAATCACCGAAAAACAATATGTCAAGATCAATGATCCGAGGAAGATTTTTTCCTTTTTTGTTTGGTCTGCCTAACATTTTTTCAATTCTTCTAGTTACATCAAAAAATTCAAATGGTTTTAAATCACTTTCACAGTACACAACCGAATTCAGAAATTTTGGCTGATTGGTATTATAAAGAGGCTCAGATTCATAATAGGATGAACTCTTTATTTTTCTAATATTAAGATTAATAGATAAGGCCATTGTAGCCTGGGCTAAATTAGATTCTCTATCTCCTAAATTCGAGCCCAAGGATAAAAATATTTTCTGTTCCATTTATTTTGACCTAGTAATTGAAACCTGTACAGTATCGAAATCTGCAGAAATTGGGGCATGAGGCTTCCTTATTTTTATTTTTATTTTTTTTATAGGGTACGAATCTAATAAAGCTGAGCAAATTGATTCAGCAACTGCTTCAATTAATTTTAAATCTCTTTTTTTAAAAATTTTAGTAATCAAACTTATCGCCTCGACATAGTCAACTGTATCCTCTAAGTTATCAGATTCTCCAGGTTTTTTTAACGATAAAAACATGGTAACGTCTATTTCGAAAAAATTGTTTTGTTTTTTTTCAAAATCATAAACGCCATGCTTCCCTGCAATTTTTAAATTTTTTATTTGAACTTTATCCATTTATTTTATCAATTGAACTTTTCGAATCAGTTTTTTATTTTTAGTTTCAAGTTCTATTAGGTAAACACCACTAGATTTATTTTTCGCACTCCAGCTGAATAAATTATGTCCTACCATAGCTCGCCCAGACCAAATATTACTAACCAAAC
>MDSZ01000235.1_pt1 | contig 14319 bp, 13 predicted proteins | sample 811201 | NCBI WGS metagenome assembly MDSZ01 (sample SAMN05326647, study PRJNA326480) | marine metagenome | isolation source: seawater | place: Indian Ocean: North | collected 2010
TAATTTTTCATCTATTAATTTCATGCCTTTATAAATTTCTGTGTCTTTACTAAAATAATTAATAAAACTGTTTTCAACTTTTAATTTTGAAATACCAAATATACTTAAAATAGTTAATAGCACTGATATTAATATTATCAATTTTACGTTATTTAAGGAAAATTTTGAAAGCATAGTTGTAAATGATGAAAATGATTTTTCATCAACTTCAACTTTTTGATAATCAAATAAATTTAAAAGAGTTGGAAGTAAAATAAAAGTTACAACAAATGAGGTTAACAATCCAAATGACATCATAAGACCAAAATCAATAATTGGTTTTATTTCACTAAATATTAATGACATAAAAGCACACATTGTAGTAAGTACTGTATATATTATAGGCCATACCATTTTTTCCGTAGTTAATGTAATTATTTCTAACAAAGATGAGCTAGAAAATTTTTTTCTCAGTTGTAGAAATCTTGTGCTCATATGAATATTCATTGCCATTGTTAATATCAACATTAAAGCAATAAAATTCGATGAAATTACTGTGACTTTCCAATTCATAATACCTAAAAAACCTATCATTATTAGAACTGAAAAAAGACAACTACTAATAGGAATTATTATCCAAATTAAATTTCTAAAAACATACCATAAGGTTAGAATTATAAATAAAAAAACACCTAAACCAAAAACTATTATATCACTCTTAATAAAAGTCATCATATCATCAGCAATCATTGGTATCCCACCCAAATGAATTTTTCCAATATCGTCAAAAGATTTTATAACTTCTCGAATTTCAATAATATTTTGATGCCTCTCTTTTTTCAAAGAGTCTTTATATTTTTCAATTATTTCCTTATCATCAGTTGCACTAAATTGAGGTTTCTGACTTTGCTTAATATTTACAATAATACCTGTTGTTTTTGAGTCCTCACTAATAACAAAATTTTTAAAGACTGGACTATCTAAAATTTCCTGAAAACCTCTCTCTTTATCTATATTTTCATCTTTAAGAGTTCTAAAATTTTTAATTCTATCCATTAAAGGCTCGTCGGAACTATCAAGTAAAGGAATATCTAAAATAGTAATTGTGTTGTGTACCCAATTTAAGCTTTGAATCTTGTACTTAAGGCTTAAAATATTATTAATTGTATTTTCAGATGTTATTTTTTCATTAGGTGTTAGGGTCAATACCAAAAATTCTTTAGCTCCGAATTTTTCATTAATTTCTTGCAAATATTTTAAGTCTGGGTCACCATCAATTAATAAAGTCTCTGAAGAGGCATCTAACCTGAAATCTTTTGATTTATAACCAAAAAATATAGCTGTTATCAAAAGTAATAATAAAACCAATTTTGGTTTACTTAATATAGAGCTTTGATAAATTTTAGATATCATCGATCTGTAAATATACTATTTTATATTAATTATTTACAGCATCTTTAAATTTGGTGAACATTTCTTCAAATTCCAACATAACGTTACCAGTCGGACCATGTCTTTGTTTACCGATGATTAATTCAGCTAAATGAGATACTTCATTCATTTTAGCTTGCCACTCAGCATGTTCAACAGTCGCTGGTCGTGGCTCCTTTGATTTAAGATAATAAGACTCTCTATAAACAAACATTACCACATCCGCATCTTGCTCAATAGAGCCAGACTCTCTTAAGTCTGATAATAGCGGCTTTTTATCATCTCTTTGTTCAACTGCTCTTGATAACTGAGATAGTGCCAATACAGGTACAGAAAGTTCTTTTGCTAACGCTTTCAATCCCTGAGTAATTTCAGAAATTTCCTGGACCCTTCCTTCTTTCAGGGCAAAATTAGCTTTCATTAACTGTATATAATCAATAACTATAAGATTTAATCCATAAAGCCTTTTAATTCGTCTTGCTCTATTAGATAAAGCAGCAATACTAATCGCTGGTGTTTCATCAATATATAATGGAAGTTCTGAAATATTTTTTGATGTCTCAATAAATTTTTCAAATTGTTCCTCTGAAATTTTTCCTCTTCTTATATCGTTTGATTTTATTCTAGATTGCTCAGCTAGAATTCTGGTTGATAATTGTTCAGATGACATTTCAAGAGAAAAAAAAGCGATCGATCCCTTATCGTCACTTTCTTGAATTTTTTTTGCTGCATTAAAGGCTATATTTGTAGCTAAAGCAGTTTTACCCATTGATGGTCTTCCTGCAATTATAATTAAATCTGATTTATGCAAACCACCCAATCTATCATCTAAATCTTTTAATCCAGTAGGCACTCCAACTATACCTTCTTCATTTTTGTAAGCACTAGATGCCATATCTATTGTTTGTCTTACAGCATCATCAAATTTAATTAATGAGGAATTGAAAGTTCCATTTTCTGCAAGATCATAAAGTATCCTCTCTGAGTCTTCTATTATTTTCTGGCCACTCATATTAAGATCTTTAATTTTTGCATTATCGATTATATTTTCTGAAATTTTAATAAGTTCTCTTCTTACAAACATATCATATATAATTTTTGAGTATTCAATTGACTGCCTTGAAGAGGTGGCAAATTTAGTTATCTTTATTAAATACTCTGGAACATTTAACTCATCTTTCTCATTTTCAAAATAACTCTTTAAAGTGATTGGATTAGCTAACATGCCTTTAAAAATTAAGTTATTAATTGCGGAATATATTTTTTGATGCAGGGGATCGTAAAAATTTTTTTCTGATATAATTGCACTTATGTCATCAAATATCTCATTAGAAATTAAAACAGATCCTATTACAGCCTGTTCAGCCTCTATATTATTTGGAAGTTCTTTAAATTCGGTTTGAATAAGAGTTATATTTTTTACCACAATTAAACATACAACTTTAAATTATTAAATAAAATAAATTTTAAATGCTAAATTATCTGGGGACAAAAATGTATAATTATTTAGTTTGTTCTAGAGTGTCGACTTTTAATTTTATTTCTGCTTGTACCTCAGAGTGTAAATCAATTTTAATTTTAAAAGTTCCTAAAGTTTTGATTTCTTTTATGGGTTGTATTAATGATGGTTTTACTTCAACTTTTAAATTATCCAAAATAATTTTTGATATTTCAGTTGGTTTTATTGATCCATAAAGTTCTTTATTTTCTGTAACTAGCTTTTTTACGATAAATATTTTGTCGTTTACTTTTTCCATTATTTGTTTTGCTACTTTTTTCTTCTCTAGGTCTTTTTTACCGAGCTCCACCTTAATTTTTTCTACTTGTTTTATATTTTCTTTTGATGCGTAAAGAGCTTTTTGATTTGCAATTAAATAATTTCTTGCAAAACCCCTTTTGACATCTATGATTTCACCAATTGATCCTATTTTTTTTAAATTTTCTAACAAAATTACTTTCATTGCTCAAATTAATGCTAAATTTCTTGCTCTTTTAATAGATAACGATAATTCTCTTTGTTTCTTTTGTGAAATATTAGTAATTCTTGAAGGTAAAATTTTACCATTTTCAGAAACATATCTTTTTAACAACTTAATGTTTTTATAGTCTATATTGGGAGCTCCTTTAATAGATAAAGGACAAGTTTTTTTAAATTTATATTTATTCGGCTGAAATATACTTAATTTTGAAAAATTATTAGATTTATTCTTTTTAGCGTTATTTCTTTTATTTTTCATGAGTTTTATCCTCTTTTGAAAAATAATTTGTTTTTAAATCAAATTTTTTTACTTTTACCGTGAGAAATCTTAACAGGTTTTTGTCTAACTTTTCACTTTTTTCAAGTTCTTTTATTAATGATCCATCACACTTTATTTTGAAATGAATATAATTACCTTTTTTATTTTTTTTTATTAAATAAGATAAATTCATTAAACCCCAATCTTGAGTTTGTACAATATTTCCTTTATTCTTAGATATAATATCAGAGTATTTATCTTTAATTTGTTTAATTTGGCTATCTGTTGTGTCTTGTCTAGCTATAATTGTATGTTCGTAATTATTCATTATAATTATTAGTTAAAAAAAAATTGATATACTATTATAATAGTTTTAATACAAGAGATAATATTAAAAAAAAAATAAATGTTTTCTGTAGTTTTTCCAGGCCAAGGGTCACAAAAAATAGGCATGGCGAAAGAATTTTATGAAAAGTACGAAAAAGTAAAAAAATTATTCAAAGATGCTGACAGTATACTTGGATTACCTATATCAACAATTATTCTAGAGGGTCCCGAAAATAAATTAAATCTAACTGAAAATACACAACCAGCAATCTTTCTTACAAGTTATTCAATATTTAAAATAGCTCAAGAAGAATATGGTTTAGATTTTAATAAAGCAAAATTTATTGCAGGACATTCGTTAGGTGAATACTCAGCTTTATGTTGTTTTGGGGCTATTTCATTTGAGGACACTTTAAACACGTTAAAAAAAAGAGGAAAATTTATGCAAGAAGCTGTTCCTGCAAATCAAGGATCGATGTTAGCAGTTTTAGGAACAAGATTAAAAATAATAGAGGATATTATCAAATCTGAAAATCAAGAGTGCTATATTGCAAATGATAACTCTCCACAACAAGTAGTTATTAGTGGATTAAAAAATAATATAAATAGCTTATCAGAAATATTAGATAAATCTAAAATCAAGAATATTAAACTTAATGTTAGCGCTCCTTTTCATTGCAAGCTAATGAAAAAAGCTACAGACAACATGAAAAGTATTATTTTAAATTTAAAATTTAATGAGTTAAAAAATCCCATAGTATCAAATTTTTCGGCAAAATGCTCAACATCGGGTAATGAAATTAAAAATTTGCTAATTTCTCAAATTGAGGGAAGGGTAAGATGGCTTGAAACTATTGAATTAATGATTGATAAAGGTACTAATAATTTTATAGAAATCGGCCCAGGAAAGGTGTTATCTGGACTTATTAAAAGAATTAATAAAAATATTCATATAAATTCTATTAATAATTTAGATGATATGAATAAAATAAATTTAAATGTTTAATTTAAAAGATAAAAAAGTAATTGTTACTGGTGCCACAGGAGGCATTGGTAATGCAATAGTTAAATCCTTTATCGATCATGATGCAAAGGTATTAGCCACAGGTACTAATGAAAAAAAGTTGAAACTGCTAAAAGATGAATTTGATAAAATTTTAATAAAGAAATTTGATATAAATGAACATAGTAAAATTGAAAATTTTATAGAGGACTCAGTAAATATGTTGGGAGGTACTCCAGAAATATTAATAAATAATGCTGGAATCACAAGAGATAATCTTTCTCTGAGAATGTCAGAGAAAGAATGGAATGAAGTTATTAATTTAAATTTAACATCTACTTTTTTGTTATGTAAATTTTCGTTAAAAAAAATGATAAAAAACAAATATGGAAAAATAATTAATATAACTTCTGTAGTGGGTCACACAGGTAATGTTGGACAAGCAAATTATTCTGCATCCAAATCAGGTATAATTGGGTTTTCTAAAAGTCTAGCCTTAGAATATGCAAAAAAGAACATAAATATAAACTGTATTTCTCCTGGATTTATAGAAACTCAGATGACAGACAGCATCGATCAAAAATTTAAAGACATGATCATTTCTAAAATCCCCTCAAACAGACTTGGAAAGCCAGATGATGTGGCAAATGTAGTTACGTTTTTATCCTCAGATTTAGCTAATTATATTACAGGGGAAACTATACATGTTAATGGAGGTATGTATTTAGGTTGACAAAACTTCTATTTTATTTATTAAGAAAAAATCAAACAAAGGATCAAAATGTCAGAAGATATTTCAAGTAAAGTTAAAAAAATTGTAGCAGACCATCTAGGAATAGATGAAGGCAAAGTTACTGATGAAGCAAGTTTCATAGACGATCTTGGAGCAGATAGTCTGGATACTGTTGAATTGGTAATGGCTTTTGAGGAAGAATTCGGTTCAGAAATTTCTGATAGCGAAGCTGAAAAAATTTTAACCGTTGGTGATGCTATAAAATTCATAGAAAGCAAAAGCAGCTAATTATAAATGTCCTTAAAAAAGAGGGGAGTAATGATTATTTTATCATCCCCTTCAGGGGCTGGCAAAACTACTTTAGTTAAATTAATATCAAAAAACAAAAGTCTGATTGTATCTGTATCGCATACAACAAGAAAGCCTAGGCCTAATGAAATTAATGGTGTTGACTATTATTTTGTTAATAAAAGTACATTTGAAGATTTAATAAACAAGAACGAATTTTTAGAGTATGCAAATGTGTTTAATAACTTTTACGGAACATCAAAAAAAAAAATTACTCAAAAGTTAGATGAAGGAAAAAACATACTTTTTGATATAGATTGGCAAGGTGCAGAGCAGATAAAACTTAGAAATCTTAAATACAAAATTATTAGTATATTTATTTTACCACCTAGTAAAGATGTTTTACGCAAAAGGCTTTCAAATCGAGATATGAAAGATAAATTAATTGTTGAAGAGAGAATGAAGCAATTTGATAAAGATATATTACACTGGAAGAATTACGATTTTGTTGTGATAAATGATGATTTAAATAAATGTTACGAAGAAATTATTAAAATTTTAGATTCAGAATTAAGTAATAAAAAAACTATTTACGATAAAGTTTCTATTGAAAATCATATAAAGAAATTATCGTAAACTATTCTCATACTCTTTTATAATCATTAAAAATTTATCTGTTGATAAATTCTGAGGTCTATCTGAAAGTTGAATTTTTAATTTTTTTGACATATAGTTAGAGTCTTTAAACAATTTCATAAAATTTTTTTTTATCATCTTTCTTCTTTGGCTAAAAAAAATTTTGGTTATTTTTTCTAGATATTTAGGATTTCTAATTTTTATATAATCTGTTTTAGGTAAAAATTCTAACAACGTACTTTCAATTTTTGGTCTTGGAAAGAAGCAATTAGGACTTACATCAAAAATTTTTTTAATATCAAATTTCCAGTTTGCCAAAATAGTTATACGGCTATACTCTTTAGTATTAACTTTTGCAATAATCCGATCCGCTACTTCTTTTTGGAACATAAGAATTAATCTTTTAAATCTCAAATTATTATTTAAACACCAGTTTGCTAGTATTTGAGTTGAAATATTATATGGTAAATTTCCAAAAACAGTAAATTTTTTTTTATAAAAATTTTCATCTAATTCAAGAACATCATCGTTAATTATATTTATTTTATTATTAAATTTATTTTTTAAGATTTTTACTAAATTAGAATCTTTTTCCACCACTGTAATATCTTTAGGTTGTGAGTCTATAATATAATTAGTTAAATTTCCTGTGCCTGGACCAATCTCAATAACGCTATCTATTTTTGATATTTTACCAACATCGACAATTTTTTTTAAAATGTTGTTATCGACTAAAAAATTTTGTCCTAAACTTTTTTTTGATTTAACGTACATATTTTTTAAAAAAAGCAATAGAATCAATTAAACTTTTTGGATCTGATTTATTTTTTCCAAACATTTTTATATTTGGACCGTGATCAGGTGATATTCTAATAAATGGTAAGCCCAATGTAATATTGATTGCTTTAAAACCATATAAAGTCTTCATAGGCCCAAGTACTTGGTCATGATACATTCCTAAAATAACATCAAATTTTTTAATATTTTGCCTAAGAAATATTGTATCGGATGCAAAAGGTCCTTGAATACTGTATTTTTTTTTTTTCAAATATTTAATAGCTGGTATTATTTCATTTTTTTCCTTATTTTCTTTATCGAAACTTTCACAATGAGGATTAAGCCCAGTGATTGCAATTTTTGGTTTTCTTTTAATAAATTTTTTATAAAATTCATTAATTTTAATTACATTCATAATTATTTTTTTTTTCTTAATTTCTTTAGAAACTTGAGATAGGGGTATGTGTGTGGTAAGTGGACTAACACTTAACTTGTTATTAAATATTAGCATTACTGGATTTTTTGATTTTGTTTTTTTAGCCAGGTACTCTGTTATACCATTAAATGTCCCTCTTAAAAAAGTTTGTTTTGAAATTGGGCCATTTATAATTCCAGATATATTTTTTTTTTCATAATTTCTATAGCTTTATCAAAAGACTTTGTAATAAATAAATTTGAATCTGTTGATATCTTTTTTTTATAGAAAGAAAACTTAGTGTACTCGATATTGAACAAATTAATTTGATTTTTTTTTATGTTAGCCAAATTTGTATTTAATAAATTATATCTGAAATTTTTTTTAAATTTTTTGATATTCTCATCAAATACATTTTTTGATGAGATTAAAATAATTGGTTTTTTAAAATTATTTGATTTGCTATTAAAGGTCTTTAGAATTAATTCTAAAAATATACTTTGAGGCTCTCCTCCAACTATAACTATAGGATTAAAACTCATTAATCACAGCTTTATTAAAAATTCTTTTGTAGTGTAAAGTTGAATATTTAGTCAATTGTCTATTTTTTTCAAAATTTACAGCTTTTTTAAACTGTTCATTTTCATTAATTTTCAGAATTTCGTTTTTTTTATCATTTACTTTTAATAAAATAAAACCACCTGGTGTTGGTATTGGAACGGTGATTTCACCTATTTTTAATTTATCGATTTGATTAAAAATATTTTTTGAAAGTTGGGATTTATATACCCATCCAATTTTACCGCCATTTTTTTTACTTTCTGATACGCTGTAAATTTTTGCAGTTTCTTCAAATCCAATATTTATAATACTTTTTTCTATTTCTCTTAATTTATTTTCATAATTCTCTTTATCACTAATTGTAAAAATTATTTCAGATAATAAAATATTTTCTTCTGAATTTCTTTCACTGAGATTTTTTATTTTTTCTCTTATTTTGTTTTCATCAATTAATATTGAATTATTGAATTTGTTAACAATGTAATCATTCCATGCAACCTCTATAGATATCTTTTTCTTTACAAGCAATAAGTTAATGCTGTATTCATTTAAATGTTTTACGAATTCATCTAGACTTGATAATCCAATCTCTAAATATAAATCTGAAATTATTTTAGAAATAATATTATCATTTTCCAGAATTTCAAAGTATTTCTCGATTTCTATTTTTTTTACTTTTTCATTTATTAAGGAGTCGATTGCATAACGATTTATATTATCATCTGGTAAATTTCTTAAATTAGGATTTAATGCCAAAAGATAATTCCTTTCATTTTTAACATCTATGTTAGTAATTATTTGATTATTTACTTTTGCTTTTATAAATATTTCAGAATTTACATTATTTATATTCAATAATAAAAATATATTTACAAAGATTAATATTTTTTTCATTTTTGCTTACTCGGAGATTTTATTGAAGAAAATGGAACAATTGAAATAGAGAAAAATATTTCTTCATTAGGCTCAAGATCTTTATCGGAATAATAATCTTTATTGTACTGAATGGCTGCTGTTAAACAATCATTTTTATACTCGTATATTAAATTATAATATTCAGTCAAATCAGTTTTTTTATTTCTTCTGGTTCTATATTTAAGTGAATTTGAATTATCTAATAAAAACTTTATCTCATTAGAATAGTAATTTTCACTTCCAACTTCATCATCCTCTTGCAAAAACTCAAAAGTGGTTACAAATTTATTAATAGTCAAATCTGCCTTGATTAAATTGTAATTTGTTGAACTAAAGTCGTTATCTACTGAAAAGTTGTATGCTATATTAAAGTTGTTATTAGGTTTTATATCTAATGAACCTATAAAATCGGAGCTTTTGTTATTTATAGTTGATTTTGTTGGAAGTTTACTATCACTTACATCTCTCAGAACCGAGGCAAGGCCAGCAGTAAGTATACTGTTGTTTTTTTTGTCTATCAATTCATATTCACCACCAAATGTTATTGACTGACCCCCTTCAACACTATTGTTTAAACTTAGTCTATTTTGAGAAAAAATATTCTTAATATCAATTTTTCTATCAAGATTTTTCAAATTTTTGTTTTTATTAGGACTATACATAAAAGAAGCTTTGCCAGTTAAAAAGCTATCAAATTTACTTCCATCTTTTTTCATTGGATAAGATATGTCGTATAATAAAGATCCGAAATTTTGAGATCTAAAACTCTCACTATATTCGTTAGAATTTTCACTTTCAGTATTAACATTTTTTAAAAGCACGTTGATTTTATTAACAAAACCATTCGAGTTTATACGTGGCACAGAACTATATTTTAAATCATTAATTAATACTTTTTCATAAACATTAGTATCGTAATTTTTTTGGTATCCATTAGATATCAAAGTCAAATTATTTTTAAAACTTTTTGATAATTCAAAACTTGGAAGTAAATATTGATATTTATCACTAGATTTTTCTTTAGTTAAATCTTCGTAAGCTTCTATCTTAGCTTCAAGATATAAATCTTCTTTGTTTCCTTTAAACAACAAAAATGAATTTAACAATGAATTATTATTTGTAATAGATGATTTTATTTTGTGCGACTTTAAATAATTATCATCAGATGTAGTTTCAATGTTAAATTCTAACTCGCTATTTTGAAAATATGATAAATTTAGATTAGCTAATGTTCTTGAAAAAAAATGTGACTTGGAACTGTTGTTGTCTTTTTTAAGGCTAAAATCTAAAATATGAGACGAATTTTTGTTTTGTTGTCTATATTCATTCTGAAATAGACCTTCATTAGTGCCATAAATTTTTGGACTAAATGTAAGATCTTTATTATCTGAAATAACTTTATAATAAGGCACAGAAACTGAATCTCCCAATGAACTTGAACTCTCAAACCTAGGTGCTAGAAACCCAGACTGTCGCTTAACTGTTGGATCTGGATGAAAAAATTTAGGAAAATAAAAAACTGGTTTGTCATATATCTCTAACCATGCATTTTTATAATAAATAGTTTTTTTATTTTTATCGTGTAGTATTTCCTCAGATTTAAATTGCCAAGGTGGACAATCATCTTTTTTTATCTTACATGTTGTGAAAACACCTTTTTTAATCAACGATTTTTCTTGATCACTATATATATAGTTTCCTCGAAGTCTTGGATCATTATCTACATTTCCAAAACTACTTTTGAAAAAATTAATCTTAATATCGTCACCAATCAATTCTCTACTTAATAAATTTACGATTGCGTTATTAAAATAATACTCATTTTTATCTATATCTATCATTGAAACTTTGTTCATTTTCAATAACTTTTTTTTGAGTAAATATTTTGAATTATTCGAAGAAATTTTGTTACCAATTAAGTCTTCAAAACTTGATACAGAGTCTATAATTATTTCATCACTTATTTTGTCGTAAACGACTTTATTTGTATTAAATAAAAATTTGTCTTCAAATTTTATTTTTACATTTTTAGTTAAAATAATTTTTTCAATGTTTTTAAGATAGGTTAATTCTTCACTGTAAATTTTTATATTTTCATTCAAATTATCAATAATAATATTTCCTTTAGCATTGATAATTTGTTTTGATTTATCGTAGTCCATCTCATCAGCATATATAGTTTCACCCTCGTTATAAATTTTTACATTTTTTTTTGCTATTATTCTTTCATCTTTATCAACCAATTCAATAGTATTAGCTTCGAATTTAATTTCTTCGCTAAGCACGTTAGAGATTACAAAAAAATTTATAATCAATATAAAAATTAATTTTTTAATTCTATTTTTCATTAATCCTTATTAAGCTTATGGTTGAAATTAAAATAATGATAATTAAGGGTATCCATATTGAGATTCCTATAGGAATTTGCTCATTTTTTCCAAGTTCTTCAAAAAAGAAACTTAAATAATAAATTATGACAGAAATTAGTATTCCAAAAATAAGATGAAATATCTTTGATTTGTTGTGTTTTATATTAATCATAATAGTTGAAGCTAAAACTGTCATGATCGTTAAATAAAATGGAAAAGATATCAATTTTTGAATAGCTGAGTTTACCTCAGTTGAGGAATAATTTATATCCTCGTATTTTTTTCTTAATTCATTTAATTCAAAAATATTTAAAGATGATAGATTTGAATATAGCGAATTTATATCTTGATGGTTTAAATTTGTTTGTAATTTATAATTTTCTATATTTTGTGTTTTACCCTGGGAGTCGTATAAAAAAACATTCTTTAATATCCAGACTTTATTTTGAGTTATTGCCTCAGAGGAAATTATGCTGTTTACAAGATTAAATTCATTATCGAATCTTAAAATATCAACTTCGTATAAAGTTTTGTCTTTAAAATTATTTGCATTTATTATGTTAGTATTTTGTCCTACTTGATCCTTAATCCATATACCATTTTCTGTAATTACTGCTAAATATTTATTATCTTTGGCGTATGAATTTTTTAAGTTTAAGTAGGAAAATTTTAAACTAGAAGAAAAATTATAAAAAATAGTAATTATCAAAATTCCTATTCCAAAACTTAAGACTGATAAAATTTTTATTATCTTTAAATTATCTAATCCAAAATTTTTTAAAACTATAATTTCATTTTGTTCCATTAATTTTATAAACGCAAATTGGGCAGTGATTAAAAATATGAAAGGAAATATATCAAATATGACTGATGGAATATTTAAGAATGTCAAAAATATTGGGAGTGTTATAGATACGTCCATATCTTTAAAAAAATTAATTTCTTCAAATATATTTAAAATAAATGCTAATGATAAAAAGACTAAGGATGTTTTAAATAAAGTTGATGCAAAAACTTTGCTTAAATATATTTGATAAGTTTTTAAGATCATAATATTTTAAAAATAAATTGTTTTGTAAATGAAAAATAAAATAAAATAAAAAGCAGAAGTGGTATTAAAAAAATTAATAAATTCTCTAATATATTTATTGAATAAAACTTTGTTGAGATTTCAGAAATAGAAATTACTGAAACTCCTAAAATAAAAATTTTTAGTTTGTGTTTTGAATATCCCTGGGAGTTTTTAGATTTTAATAACAAAAAGCCACTAATTAATGCTAATAACGGAATATATAATGGTTTAAAAATTCTAGGAAAAATTTCTTGTGAAATTTTCTTTTTTAATTCTAGTGTGTTATTACAATAAAATTTCAATCTACTCTTAACCTCATTTAGAGTTGATATATTTTCTTCAGGTTTAAAAAAACAATTTAATAATTGTTTTGTATTTACCTCTTGAAGCTTTGGTGTCCTGGTAGTTTTTGATGTATAATTTGATAAATTGATTTGAGTTTTGTTAAAATCAAAAGAATTTATTTTACCTGAATTTATATTTAATATTTTACCTTCGTTTAAAATTAAATAGTTATCATTATTTACCTCACTAAAATAACCACTTTTAGCATAAATTATTTTTGATTTAGTTCTAGAGAAAGAGTCTTTTATAACAATATTTTCTAATATATTTTCCTCTTTATTATCTGAATAAATCGTCAATTTATTAACAGTATCTATAAATTTTTTTGGTTTAATTAAAAGCGGTAGGTAATCTATGTTTGATTCTCTAATAAATGATCTAGCTTTGTCTTGTGTGTATGGGACTATCAATAAACTAAATAAAATGTTTAAAAGTAAAAATAAAAGTGAATAGCTTATAATAACATTTAAAAAAGCTAATCTTTTTATACCGTTAGTCCAAAAAATTAATGTTTGATTTTGCTCTTCATATTTAATTAAAGTAAAAAAAATAGAGAAAAAGAACATAAATGGTAATAATTTATTAAAAATTTTAGGCAAACTATAAAGCGTATATAAAAAGTAAACTCTAAAACTGTGTCCATCTTCAGTTACAAATTCTAGGTAATTAACAGCTTGTATTACCCAAACAATTATTGTCACAGCACAACTGGATAGTATAAAAAACTCCGATGTTTCTCGTAAAAAATTTTTATATATAATTTTTTTCATTGAAATTTTATAAAATAAACATATACACGTTTTGATAGAAAATTGAATAAAAATATGATTATTAAAGAAAAATATATAAAATCTGCAAAATTAAACAACCTTTCAGGCACACTTATTTTTTTTTCTAACAATAAATCTGAAATAAAAAATATAGACAAGTTATTGAGTTCTTCATCAAATAATTTATTCAAAAAAAACCTAAAAAATAATAACAAAAAAAAAGAAATATTTTCATTTGATATTAGCCATACCCAAAAAATAATTATTTTCTCATTAAAAAATAACGAAAATTCTTACGAAAAAATCGGAGCTAAGTTATATGAATTTTGTAAAAGTCAATATCTTAACAAAGTAAGTATATTTGGAGATACAATAGAAAATTCGAATGTTATAAAATGCTTGCATGAATTAGTTCATGGAATGAGATTAAAGTCATATTCCTTTAATAAATATTTAACAAA
>MDSZ01142619.1_pt1 | contig 14319 bp, 16 predicted proteins | sample 811201 | NCBI WGS metagenome assembly MDSZ01 (sample SAMN05326647, study PRJNA326480) | marine metagenome | isolation source: seawater | place: Indian Ocean: North | collected 2010
TTATAGATATAGTAATGCAGGATACGAATACAGGTAGATATAAGATATACGATATTAAAACTTCTACTATGGGATGGAATAAATATCAAAAAGCTGATAAAACTAAAACTGCACAGATGGTATTATATAAGCAATTTTATGCAGAGCAATTTAATGTAGATCCTGAAATGATAGATATTGAATATTTTATAGTTAGAAGAAAATTACCTGAAAATACTCAGTTTCCTGTTAAGAGGATACAATCATTCGTACCTGCTTCTGGTAAACCTACAAGAAATAAACTTAAAAGATCTCTTAACGAGTTTGTAGATAATGCATTTACGTCTGATGGTCAGTATAATACTAACGGTAGTTTTGCAGCTATCGCAGGTAAGAATAATAAAAACTGTAAGTATTGCGAGTTCAAGGATCAACCTGATTTGTGTGCTAAACAGGAGAGGATAAAATAATGTTCGAAATAAAAGATAGTAATATCGAAGGTCAAGGTATTTTTGCAACTGAAGATATTAAAAAAAATTCGATTATAGGAGCAGCATATACTTTAATTGGAGAGGTTAATGGTAAATATATTGCTGGAGAAATAACTGATCTCGGTCTTATGCATAATCATAGTAATACACCCACTGCAAGACCTGAAATCTATAACAACACTATCTATTTCGAAGCTATAAAACGTATTAAAAAGGGAACCGAAATTACATGCGACTATAACGAGTACAGTAACGTAGCTAATATAGAAAAACCACAAGAAGGGTGGTAGGAGATAAATATGAAAGTTAATATATGGGTATTAAGAGAAGATGTCTGGGAACTTGGTGCTTGGTTAAAAACACCATGGGATAAATCTACAGCAAAGTCTATAACTTTTTTTCATGATAAACCTGTTAAACAGATGGATGTAGTTCAAATTACTATCGATCTAAACGAATATCAAAAGATTATAGATAATAACGAAGAAATTCAATATAATATAGCTGACCAGATAGGGTGGACTAAAACCGATACTATAGGATCAGACACTAATTACCAACTTAAAATGTTGTTTGGAGATTAAAATTGCGTATAGGTATTACAGGCAGTAATGTCTATGAAAATAAGAGAAAGATTAAAGAGTTTCTTTTTAAGTTAAAAGATAAGCCTGAATTAGAAATTATTTGTAGAGGTAATAAAGATGGAGCTGATAAATATATAAAAAAATATAGTTTAGAGTTTGGATTAAATTATATCGAAGTACCAGTCGCACATACGGCTAGAAGCTTATATTCACAGCTACCTGATGCTTATTTTAACAAACCATTTTCTACTAGAAATTTTTTTATACAGCAAAATATATACGTAAAACAATGCGACAACTTTGTAATATTTAATTTAGCTAATGACAAAGTGATCGAGAATCTACTGAAAGCTATCTCAAAAGTAGAAAAAAATATAATAATAGTTAGCTAAAAAACAATGTATAAGGGAGCTATTCCCTATTTATTATTAAATTAAAGTTAAGGGTTACGAAATGGAATTACCAAAGTTACGAAAGGTTGATCTTAATAAACCTAAAAAGAAAAAAATATTATTACTTTCTGATGATCTTCGAATGCACTCAGGTATTGGTACTATGAGTAGGGAATTTGTCCGTGGTACTTGCCATAAATATGACTGGGTACAGCTTGGAGGCGCTATAAAACATCCTGAAGCAGGTCATGTAATCGACATATCTGATGATCTTAAAAAGGTAACAGGTGTCGAAGATGCATGGTGTAAAATATATCCAATTAGCGGGTACGGGAATCAAGATATGATAAGAGAGCTTCTCGAAGTAGAAAAGCCTGATGCAATCCTACATTTTACTGATCCTAGATTCTGGGGATTTCTATATCAGATGGAGCACGAAATTCGACAGAGAGTTCCGTTGCTTTATTATACAATATGGGATGATCTTCCTTACCCAATATGGAATCAAGCTTTTTATGAATCATGTGATTGGTTAGGATGTATTTCAAAACAAACTTACGGAATTGTAAATTATGTAAGAGATTTTAGAAGACCAGTTGAAGAAGGTAAAACTAAAGATTGGCAAATCGATTATGTTCCTCATGGGATAGATTCAAAAATATTTAAGCCTATATCTGAAAACGATACACTTTGGCCTCATTATCAAGAATTTAAGAGGCATATGGCTCCTAATTATGACTTCGTTCTTTACTATAATAACCGAAATATTCGAAGAAAGCAAACCAGTGATATTATATTAGCATGGAACGAATTTTGTAAAACACTTACAAAAGAGCAAGCTGATAAATGTCTATTACTAATGCATACACCTCCGAAAGATCCTAATGGAACTGATCTTATCGCAGTTAAAAATATGGTATGTCCTGATTTTAATATAAAATTTAGTAAAAAACATTTATCTGAACAAGAAATGGCTTTTATGTATAATATTGCAGACGTTACTATAAATATAGCATCTAACGAAGGATTCGGATTATCAGGAGCGGAGTCTATAATGTGTGGTACTCCTATATTAAATAACGTTACAGGTGGATTGCAAGATCATTTAGGTTTTAGATTGAAAGGAAAACATATAACAGCCGACGACTATATTGAGATAGGATCATTACATGATGATGTAAAATGGAAAAACAATCCTGATTTGACTTGGGGAGATTGGTGTATACCTGTATGGCCATCTAATAGAAGTATTCAAGGCTCTCCTGAAACTCCATTTATCTTTGACGATAGAGCTAGATTCGATGATGTAGCTGAAGCTATAAAACAATGGTATAATATTTCATCAGAAGAAAGGATTAGAAGAGGTCAATTAGGTAGAGAGTTTGCAATAGGAGAAGGTGGATTATCTAGTAAAAATATGGCAGACTGCTTTATTAAAGGGATAGATGCTACACTCGAAAACTGGGAAAAACGAAGAAGATTTACAATTTACAAAATATAGAGGATAATTAGTTATGAATGAAAAGCCGTTTATATTATTTCAAGGACCTGTTCGAAGTAGATCAGGTTATGGAGATCATACAAGAGATCTTATATTATCGCTAGTAAAAATGGATAGGTATAACATAAAGATCGCTCCTACATTATGGGGAGCATGTCCGGAAACAGCTTTAGATATGAATATACCTGATCATAAAATATTAGCAAGTTTGATATTACAGTCCAATAATTTACCTAAACAACCAGATGTTTACATTAACTGTTCAGTACCTGCTGAGTTTAATCCTGTAGGTAAATTTAATATTGGAATTACAGCTGGTATAGAAACTACTGCATGTGATTCTAGTTGGATAGAAGGTTGTAATAAAATGGATCTAATAATTGTACCATCTATGCACGCTAAAAGGGTATTTGAGAATACTTACTATGACAAGATAGATAAAAAGACAAATAAAAAGATTGGTGATCTAAGGGTTACTAAACCTATCGAAGTTTTGTTTGAAGGATTAGATACACTTATATATAAAAAATTAGATAAAGTTGTAGCTTCTGTTGATGATCAATTGAAACAAGTAAAAGAGGATTTTAGTTTTCTTTATGTTGGACATTGGTTATCAGGTAAGATAGGACATGATAGAAAAGATACTGGAATGTTAATTAAAACTTTCTGTAACGCTTTCAAATCTAAAAGAAATAAACCTGCTTTAATATTAAAGACAAGCCAAGCTACGTTTAGTATTATCGATAGAAATGAATGTATTCGAAAAATTCATAATATAAAGAAGGAAGTAGGTCCTGGCTGTCCTAACGTTTATTTGCTACACGGAGAGTTAACCGACGAGGAAATGAATGGTTTGTATAATCACCCAAAAGTAAAAGCTCATGTAAGTTTTACTAAAGGGGAAGGATTCGGTAGACCATTACTTGAAGCATCTGTAAGTCAAAAACCTATGATAGCTTCTAACTGGTCAGGTCATCTAGACTTTTTACATCCTGATTATTCAACGTTATTACCTGGAGAGCTAAAAAATGTACATCCATCAGCTCAATGGAAAGGCGTAATAAACGAAGGAAGTCAGTGGTTTTATGTAAATTATCAAATCGCTGAAAAAATATTAAGAGACGTATATAAAAGCTATAAAAGTTATATACCTGCTGCTAGAAAGCAAGGTCACCATAGTAAAACTAATTTTAGTATGGAAAAAATGACTGAACTTTTTGCAAAAATTATAGATAAATATATTAAATTTGAGCAACAACCTCAACATGTTAAATTACAGTTACCTAAATTAAAAAAAGTAGCATCAACTGAAGCACCAAAAATTAAATTACCAAAACTAAAGAAGATATAATTATGGAACAAAAAATTTTAAGTCCGGTCGACGGAAATACTGATTTCTGTTTTGAATCGTTTGACGAAAGAACTGGTATAACATCATACCTTGACTACCAAACTGGATATACTAGTAATAGTAAACTTACTATCGATTCAGATATGGTAAAATCTGCAGAAGCTAATCAACCAAAACTAGTAACCGAGTTAAGAGTAGAAGATCAATTAAGAAATATAATTTGGTATCCTTCAGTGATAAATATCCCTATGAAAGGAATGATATTTCCTATGGGTAACAAAGATAATTGGCAATGGGAAGTTATGAAAGTAAGGCCTGTTACTGAAGAAGAAAAAGAGAAATATCCTAATCCTGAAAAGGAAGGAGAATTTTTCGAAACTATTCTAGACGTTAAAGGAAAGATTAACTTTGATAAAAATGATTTTATGAACGCTCTAAAAGAGATAGGTGGGGTAGTTGAAATAGATGAGTAAACTATCAACACATAGAGCTTTTTTCGGAAGTAAATTTTCAGTTAGTCCGATCGATCTTGAACCTGGTATGATTGTTGAATTTAGTTATACTAAAAAATCAAAGAAAAAAGCCGAGACTAAACGTTATATCGTTATGATAGTAGATCCTGCATATAAAAGACCGCAAGATAAAGAAGAGTTTACACATGCTCTTAATCTGGAATTCGCACCTAGAACTGCTATACTAGAGCTAGCTAAACAGACAGGTTGTACATTATCTAATAGTAATTTATTAGCTCGAAAGGTATTCGCCGAAAAGCTGATAGTAGAAGGTACTAGCAGACAATTCTATCAAAATAAAATTTCAGAAATAATATCAGGTCAAGGAAAGGGTAGTTATAGAACTTTTAAGACTAATAAACTATTTAATATTCAATTGATAGATTATATATTCCCTCGATCTATCGAATATTTTGAACCAGAGGAGTTAAACGAAGATGAAAATTAGTTACGCTATTACAGTTTGCAATGAAGTTAAAGAAATTGAAAGATTATTAACTTTTCTATTTGAACATAAGAGAAAAAAAGATCAAGTTGTTGTACAAATGGATACTACTGCAACCGAAGAAGTTTGGAGATTATGTGAACGTTTTGAATCTATGCAGGCTCATGAATTTAGACTTATATCTCACGACTTAAATAAAAATTTTGCAGCTCATAAAAACCATCTAAATAAAAACTGTGATGGTAACTGGATATTTGCAATTGATGCTGATGAAATTCCGAATCAATATTTAATGGAAGCCTTACCTTTTATTTTAGAAGCAAACGAAGATACGGAAGCATTTTGGGTTCCTAGAGTAAACACAGTAGCTGGCATAACTGAATCACATATTCAAAAATGGGGATGGAAAGTAAACGAAGATGGATGGGTAAACTTTCCTGACTGGCAAATGAGAATATACAGGAATAAAGAGGAAATATATTGGATTAAACCAGTACACGAACAATTAAAAGGTTATACTAAATTTGCAAATTTACCTGCAGAAGAAAAGTTTTGTTTATATCATCCGAAAGATATCGGTAGACAGGAACGACAAAACGAGTTTTACGAAACAATATAAAAATGGTTTTTTATAGATTATTAAATGATACATTATACGAATGTTACGATACAGATAATATAGGATTTCCAAGTAACGACGCTTCTTATATACCTGACGAATATCTTCAAAATCAGCAATTTGTTGTAATGAGAACTGCTCATGGTATAGGAGATTGGGGTATATTATCAGCTATGCCTCGATTATTAAAACTCAAATATCCTAACTGTAAAGTTTTTATTCCATCCGAAAAATTACTAAAGAAAGTTTTTGGAAAATCGCATAAAAATGCGTATATTACATTCTATAATAATCCTTATATAAACGGTTTTATAGATTCCGTCCAAGGAGATATATTTCACGATCAGTATAGAATATACGATACTAAAAATACTAATGTTCCATTAGTAGAGCAGATGTTAAAATTCTGGCAGTTCGAAGATAAAGAGCTATCAGATTCTCAACCTGAGCTTTATTGGACTGATGAAGAAATAGCACTTGGTGATTATATTATTAACCAACATACCAATTCTGATTTTGGGTGTTTATTAGTATCTAATAGATATGGAACTCAAAGAGGAAAATATGATAAAAAAACGTATGATAGAGATACTGAAAATATGACTAAGGTGTTAAAAGATAATCCATTACCATATTTCTACTGGTCTCATAAACCTTTAACTGCTACTCCATTTGATTTTATCGATAAAGCCTTAGATCTAAGACATGTAAGTATTAGAATCCAGCTTTATATTAAATCTAAAGCGAAGTTAAATCTAAGTAATCAATGTGGTACTAATCATATGGTAGTTAGGTATAGTAAGTGTTATGAATCTCAACGACAGTTTCCTATAAAACATAATTTTGTTAAAGGTGAGATCTACTTATGAAAAATGTAGTAGTTTATACAGCTATATTTGGTGGTTATGATCAACTTCCAGAACCTACCTTTATTCCTGAAAATGTAGATTTTGTATGTTTTACTGATAGTAATATTAAATCTAACTCCTGGAAAATAGTAGATACACCTGCTATTTACGAAGATCCAACTCGTAATGCTAGAAAAAGAAAATTACTACCTCATAGATGGTTTCCTGAATACGAATATAGCTTTTGGGTAGATGGTAATATAGTAGTTAGAGCTGATATTAACGAGCTTATAGATAGATACTTAAAAGATGTTAATTTAGCTGTTCACGATCATAATCAAAATATTTTAGATCCTAGAAACTGCGTATATAAAGAAGCTCAAGCTATTTTTTATTTCGGTCAGAAAAACGGTAACTATAAAGATAATCCTGATCTTATAGCAAGTCAAATGAATAGATATATAGCTGATAGCTACCCTCAAGATAACTCATTAGCAGTAACTATGCAGCTTTTAAGACGACATAATTCTACTGACTGTATAAAAGCTATGGAGAGGTGGTGGCAAGAGATTAAATATGGTAGCAAAAGAGATCAGTTAAGCTTTAATTATGCTATGTGGAAGACTGATCTAAAATTTACATATTTTGACGGTGATAGTAGAGATAATAAATATTTTTTACATACAGGTAAACATAAAAAAAAGCAATTAGTAAATACTCAGCCAGAGTTCTCTCCTATCGATAAAGAATATTTTTTGAATATGGAACTTGCAGGTGGCGGAGGTGGAAAAGAAGTTTTAAGACAAGGTAAAGCTATAGTTACAGTTAGAGATGTAGTTAATTATTTCTCAGATAAAAATAATAGATCTAAAACAGTAGCTATGCTGAAACCATCTAATTGGCAATACTATAATTGTATGATAGCTGAATTCAGGCATAATGTAGCAAATCATCACGAACTTGGATGGGAAAATATGACTGAAGTCTACTATAACGATCTCGAACCTATGAGTGACACTGCTATCGAAGAGTTTCTAAAAAATAATCCAGTTGAATTCGATAATGGATTTATACGTCATAACTACCATAGAGCATGTGCTATGATCGGTAGACTTATAGCTGGTAAACCTTATATACCATTTTATATGAAAACTTCGCAGATCTATTCAGAACCAAGGAAACGCGATGGTAAGCATAGAGTAAAACCTCTTACTAATAATGTTTATGGGATAGAGCAAATAAAATTATTACCTATTCCTGAAACTGAATATACTATTACACAAAGCGGGATACTTGCTCTTATGGGGATAAGAAAAAATGATGATATCGATATTATTATTTCTTCTAAGGTTAGAAAATCTATTTTTAACGATCAAAAACATTTCATAAAACTTCCAGGTAACATAGAAATATTCGAACCTAATAGAGGAAAGTTTCTTAACGTCGCAGGTAAAGATGACGATGATCTTATCAATAATTACAGTATAGTAGTAGATGGAATTCGTTTTCTAGAACCTAGATTCTATTTTAGTAGAAAGAGAAAAGATAGAGATACGGATATATCTGACTGGAATAAAATTGTAGAATTTTTCGAAAAAGGTAGAGATAAAGGTTATCCTTTTAATAATATAACCGAAGAGCAGTGGGGTTATCAATATATTAAAGATTACATAGAGGAACAAAAATGAAAAATGTAGTTTTTATTCCTAACATTCAACTAGGCGATGGTAAGCGATCGGAATCGTATCAATATAGTATAAAAAGTTGGAAGCATTTCTGTGATAAAAATAATTGTGAGTTACTTGTTTGGGAAGATCTTTTATTTCCTATAGACCATATGAAAATAACATGGCAACGATATTACCTTTTCGATATTCTAGAATCGAATGGTATAAATTATGATCAGATTCTAATGGTAGATGCCGATACTATAGTACATCCTAATTGTCCGAACTTTTTCGAATTAACTAACCATAAATATTGTGGAGTAATGAACGATGGGTGTTATGAATGGGTTACTCGTAGTATTCGAGATTTCAACGAGGAGTTATTTAAGAACTATACACCTCCAAGTCCGTGGAATTACATAAACGGAGGTTTTCAAATAGTAAATAAAAAGCATAAGACATTTTTTTCTACAATGAAGGAGTTCTATTCAAATAATAAAGAATCAATACAACATGCTATCGATAAAATTAAAGCAGGTACTGATCAAACTATCGTGAACTATATGTTAAAAGCTAATGAAGTTGATGTTAAAATTCTACCTCCATGCTTTAACTTACAGGATTTATTTAGAAAAAGTCTATTACATATTCCAGGACACTCATGGTGGCCTGATACTTTACAAGGCCTGTATAGTGCAGGATGGGTATATCATTTTAACGCTATTCCTCAAAACGAGCGACACGCAAATTACTGGATAGAAAGATCTTACAAGGAGTTATATGAAAAAAAGTAAATGGAATAAGTTTATGTTGGATTATTTTGATTTTAATCGAGATGGTCAAACTAACTGGTGGGAATATTTAATACCTATAATAATTGTTTTAGTTATAGAAATTATCGCTGAAATAATAGCAGGAGCACTGTTATGAAAACTCTAGTAACAGGCGGAACTGGATTAGTTGGCTCTTCGTTATTATCAGATATTAAAATAAACAGTAAAGACGCTGACTTAAGACGTTGGTTTGAAGTTGAAAAGATATTTGACAAACATAAACCTACACACGTTATTCATACAGCTGGAACTGTTGGAGGGTTAGGTGCTAACATGAACTATAAAGGTAAATTTTTCTATGACAATATAATGATAAATACAAATGTTATAGAAGCATGTAGAGTATTTAATGTTAAAAAATTAGTATGCTTTTTATCCACTTGTGTTTTTCCTGATAATGTAGAATACCCTCTTACCGAAGAAAAAGTTCACTTAGGCGAACCACATCACTCTAATTATCCTTATGCTTATGCAAAGCGAATGGCGGATATTCAAATACAAGCATATCGAGAACAATATGGTCTAAATTATGTTTCGGTTATACCTACAAATATTTATGGTCCTAACGATAATTTTAGTATTGAGAATGGTCACGTTATTCCTTCTTTAATTCATAAATGCTTTCTTGCTAAACAAAATAATACTGACTTCGAGGTTTGGGGTACAGGAACTCCATTACGAGAATTTATATATGTTAAAGATATAGCTAAAATTACTAACTGGATATCCGAAAATTACGAAGACGAACATCCTATTATACTTTCAACATCAGACGAAGTTAGTATTAAGCATGTAGTAGATTTAATAGTACAAGAGATGGAGTTTGAAGGTAAGGTAAAATGGTTAACTGATAAACCTGATGGTCAATATAGAAAACCGAGCGATAACAGTAAGTTGTTATCACATATAGATATAGAATTTACACCTATTAACATAGGGATAAAGGAAACAATTAAATGGTTTAACAAAAACTATAAGTTAGCAAGAAAATGAAAATAGCGTTTTTTACAGAAGGTCAATGGCAAGGAAGAGTGCCTAGAAATCACCCCAACATGAGAACTGAAATGGCTTGGATGTGTGCCTTACAAGCTGATCATTACAATATTCATTCAGGCGATATTCAAGGAAACTATGACTTAGGTATTTGCATTATACCTAAAAAGAATCCACAATTCGATACATCTCGTATTCGAAAAAAGTGTAGTAAAGTTGCTTCTATGCAGGAAGGCCCTCACTGGTATTTTCAAGATTATCCTTTAGACCAACAAATATGGTTTTTTAATATACTTACAGAAATGGATTTTTTATTCGTTCATAACGAATTAGATTCAATTTATTTTTCAGGGTTAACAGGTAAAGAATGCAAAGTAATGCGTAGTTTAATGATTGAGGATACTATAAAAGATCTTCCCAAAGGTGGTGATAGAGGTGTAATGATAGGAGGGAATTTCTGTCATTGGTATGGTGGATTCGATTCTTATATGATAGCTCAAAAATTTCAAACCGAAGTATCTATACCAAGTATGGGTAGAAAAATACCAGGTGAAGAGCAAATGGATAATCTAAACCATCTTCCTTATATGGAATGGATGTATTGGATCGCTGAATTGAGTAAGAGAAGGGTAGGAGTACATCTAATGAGAACACATGCTGCAGGAACTTTTGCTCTTAATTGTGCTTATTTAGGAATTCCATGTATAGGTTACGAAGGATTAGATACTCAAGAAATATGTCACCCTCTAACAACTATTAAAATAGGGGATCTAGAACAAGCAAACGAATTAGTAGACAAGTTAAAAAGACCTGATTTTTACAAGTTATGTTCTGATACTGCTATGAAAAGGTATAAAAATGAGTATAAAGAAGAAATATGGTTGCAAAGATTCAAATCGATGATATAGACTTTAACGCTCTAAAATGCATTAAAGATAAATATAATAGAGTAGTAGATGGTATTAGTCATGGGCGTGCCATATATTATGATTCTAAAAATAAAAGATATATTAAAATATTTCATCCAGAGTATTGTCGGTTAGAAAACTTCAAAAAAGCTATTAAATATGATTTCTTTCGAGATCTAACTCCAGGCTTAACCGATCTAATATACGATAAAGATAACTTAATTGGATATATAACTTTAGAAGCACCACTTGTCTCTAAAAATGAATTCGACTTTCATTTGATTCCTCGAGAATTTTTTCGTATATTAAAACAAAGAATTAAGGAAAGTGGTATGTTTTTTTACGATTTAGTACCACATAATATAACTCTTATAGATGGTAAGCCTAGTCTTATAGATCTAGAGAGTGTTTATGATATTTCTGAATATAATAACCTTAACATTCATAATGCTAAAGTTAAACCTTTAGAGCTTGACGAGTATATAAAACAATTAGCTAACGAGAAAAATATGAAAGGAATTCACGAAATAGAACTAGATAAAGTTTATTTTAGGTTGTTCGATAAAAACGGAAATATTCATCCAGTTAAAATCGAAAATTCACCTGTTTATCAGGTATTAGAAGGAAATACTAAACCTTATGACGATTACTATAAACTAATGCATGATCTCGGTAGAGCTAAATCTACCTATATGTCAACCGAAGAATTTATAGCATTCGAAAAATCATTTAAGTATCTTGAACCTCCATATCAAGACGATTATATTCGAGTAAAAAGGACTGGACATTTATTTGCAGGCTGGGATGGAGCTCATAGATTATCTTGTTTACGTAAACAAGGAGTAAAAAAGGTTTTAGTTAATATAATGGATGGTGAGTTTAAGCATAAAGGTTATAGTAATCTTATCAATCTTGCAAATATATTCGATAAATTAAAATATGACGATTACGTTATTATTAAAGATGATGGAATGTTTCCAAATTATGTAGATTATGATGATTTAGATATTTTATGCAAGGATAGAGAAGTAATGCGTACTGAAGTATTAGGATTTTTAGAACAATACAAAGCTAAAGGATTTGCAATTCAACTTAAAGATAAAGGAGTTAGAAATCATATCGATATAATTCCTCCTAATTTCGATAAACTTAATTTTCGAATAGATCTTTTAGACACATTACCATACATGCAACAGTTTCATCATGCTACTAATATGATTGAAGTTAACTCTGATTACTATGATATTATTTTACAAAGAAAACGTATCGAAATTTTTAATTATCCTTTGATGTATGAACGAGAAAAAACGTTTACTGTTAATTTTCCTAGTCATATAGATGATTTAGTTTTGCGGTTTATGGAATGGGTATGGCAACCTCATAAAACGAGGCATATAAAATATGTTATTAAACATCTAACAAATGATTTTACTGATGAATTTATAGCTACAGTGAATAAATATACTAATATCGAAATCGATCAAAGCTATGTTAACAATATAATGAGTCAGAAATATGAGTAAGGATTTTACAGGTATAAGCGTTGTTCAGAATTTTATTGCTACAATACCTGAACGGTTAGAATTAGTTCAGAGAAATACTCCTATTGTTGGAGAGGTGTGGAAAGATTATGAGTTTTTTGTAAACTATAATACAGAAGAAAACTTTAATAAGGTACATAAGATATATAAGGAAAGTATAAATAATCTAAATTTCTATAAAAATCTTGAACGAGATTGGGCACTTGTAACTCTTGCTTTAGTAGATCAGGTAAAGACATCTCATGTAATATTCATAAATGAAGACCAAGAATTTTTTATGAATAAAGAAGAGTGGGATAATATTATTACTGAGGCTATCATTGAGAATGATGTTGATTATATCTTAATGAATAAAATAGATAAATATAATAAACAAGTCTATGTCAATGGAGAGCTTGCAAATATAAACGACCCCTCTTCACAAATAATAAAGCATATGTGGGGCATGTACCCTTCACCAGGTTATACAGTAGGTGAGCATGTTTATTTTTATACAGGTAAGTACGCACCTCATAAAAGAGTTTCAAACGAGGCAGTATATCGTACTGAATTTTTCAAAGAACTTTTAACGGAATTTATCGATAAAGGAGAGCAGTGTACTCACGATATTCCTATTAGAAAAAGACATATAGCTAATTTCTACGAGGGGTATTGGGATCATACTAACTCTATACAAAATAGATTTCCTGATCTAAAGTGTGCTATGGCTAAAAGTAATATTACAAAACAATGGAATTTAATAAAACAGAATAGGGTATAAGATGAAGATAAGTTTAATACAACCAGGGAGAAATAATCTTAAATACTTAAAATGGTCGTACGACTCTATAAGAAAAAATCAAGGCAACCATGAAGTAGAAATTTGCGTTGCTGATGATTTTTCGAACGATGGAACATGGGATTGGTGTCAAGAGATGATGCAGAAAGATACTAATTTTAAGGCAATCAGAAACGAAGGACCGACTAGATTAGGTCATACAATATTATACGATAGATTAGTTAATGAAGTTGCAACTCATGATATCTGTATGATATATCATGCTGACATGTATTTATGTCCTGGTGCATTGGATTGTATAGAATGGTATCTTAAGGATAAAACTATAGTTTCATTAACTAGAATCGAACCACCACTTCACCCACCTGGTCCTGAAAAAATCCTAGTTGATTTTGGAATTGAACCCGAAGAGTTCGACGAAGACAAGCTTATTAGATTTATAGAAGATAGTAAATCTGATAGAATAAGAAAAACTACAGAAGGTATATTCGCTCCATGGGCTTTCTATAAAAAAGACTTTCAAGAAATTGGCGGACATGACTCAATATTTGCTCCTCAATCTAAAGAAGATACTGATATATTTAACCGTTTTCAATTAAATGGAATAAAATTTATACAAACTTGGGAAGGTTGTGTTTATCATATGACATGTAGAGGTAGTAGATTCGCTGATGGAGCTAAACGTAACCCTGACGGTCAAGTATTTATGAAAAATCGAGAAACTGATGAATGGTTAAAGCAAAATGAAAAATCTACTCGTGAGTTTATTCGTAAGTGGGGTCATTTTTGTAAGCATGATTCTTTAATGAAACCTATTATACCTCCGAAATACGATATAGGGTTTGTAATTACTAACGCTAATTTGCAATTGATACAA
>MDSZ01157492.1_pt1 | contig 14319 bp, 12 predicted proteins | sample 811201 | NCBI WGS metagenome assembly MDSZ01 (sample SAMN05326647, study PRJNA326480) | marine metagenome | isolation source: seawater | place: Indian Ocean: North | collected 2010
AGAGTAGGTCATCGTCAAGCTCCTATACGAAACCCCAGATCTCTAACGAGGTCTGGGGTTTCTTCTTTGCGCGGCAGAAAGTCGGGCGCGGGCAGCGCCGCCTGGCGGGGTAACCTGCAGGACGTGATCGCCGGCAAGCCGGCTCCTACGGTACGCGGCCTGGGCCTGAGCGCCACGAAATCCCTGTAGGAGCCCGCTTGCGGGCGATGGCGAGGGGAGAGGGGGCAGTAGGTTATACCGGCAACCCGGCATCCTGCCGGAGCGCGAGCAAGTGGCGTATTGGCCACAAACAAAAAGGCCACCTTGCGGTGGCCTTTGTCGTTTCTGCTGTCAGTCGCCGCGGTATTCGCAGCCGCTGGTACAGGTCTCGTGGATGCGTACCCGCGACAGCTCCGGCAGCAGCGGTTTGACCTGCTGCCAGATCCATTTGGCCAGTACTTCGCTGGTCGGGTTTTCCAGACCGGGAATGTCGTTCAGGTAGTTGTGATCGAGCTGTTCGTAGATCGGCTTGAAGATCGCCTTGATCTCGGAGAAGTCGCGAATCCAGCCGGTATAGGGATCGACTTCACCTTCGATGTAGATGGCGACCCGGAAGGAGTGGCCATGCAGACGGCCGCACTTGTGTCCCTCCGGCACGTGGGGCAGGCGGTGGGCCGCCTCGAAGATGAACTCTTTGAACAATTCCACTGAACAGCGCTCGCGTAATGATTTCGCCTGACTGGCGTTTGGCCGCGCAGTTTATCAGGTCTGTCCGTGAGCCTGGGCATTCAGTGGTCGCATGCGGGGCGCTCGATGCGGCAGTGCCCCGTGGCATTGGGCGTCACAGCGGTTGCAGGCGCTCGGCCAGGCGGCCGCTCTCCACCAGTTCGAGAAACTCGTCGCCAAGGCGAGCGCTTTCCGTCATCGCCTGGCGCCAGTAACGCTCGCGTCCCTCATCGTTGCCCAGGTAGCGCTTGAAGTCGGTACGGTCAGGCAGCTTGCCGTGTGGCAGCTTCGCCAGGTATTCGCGAGAGGGGGCCAGCAGCAGGACATCCTGTAGGCGCGTGCGATCGCCTCGGCGCCAGGGCATGCTCTTGTCGAACCAGCCCGGTATCACCCTGTCGGTGAAATGAGGATAGAGGACGATATCGTCCCCGCTGTAGGGCAGGTCGAGGTGATAGTCGAGCAGACCGCCATCGCGATAGGCGCCGGGTTCCAGGCCGGGGATCTCGCGGATCGCTTCCATCACCATGGGGATCGAGCCGGAAGCCAGCAGGGCATGGCGCAGGTTTTCGGCTGTCAGGGCATGGAAGTGCGAGCGAAAGTCGTTCAGTTCCGCCAGCGGCGTCGTCTGCCGCGCATCATGCAGGATCACCCGGTCGAAATGCCGACCGAGGCGTTGCCGCGCCAGCAGGTTGTTGCCGATGACCGACGACAGACCGAGACTGAGCTTGCCCCGGTGGTCGTGCTGCAGCAGACCGTGGCTCTTCACCACGACGATGTGCAGGCGATAGTACGGGTTGGCGATGATGCTGGCGTCCTGGTCGGCCAGCAGCTCATGCAGCATCTGGCGGCAACTGCCGGATACGTCGGCCATGCTCACGCCCTTGGCGAAGCGCTGACTGGTGTAGAGCTCGCCGAGTCGACGGATACCGGCGGCCGGGTCCGGCAGGCAGGCACTGGCGAAGCGCCAGGAGCCGATGGATGCACCGATCAGCGCGCGTTCGCGAGGTGCGCGAGCCAGCCAGTCACCGAACAGCGCCAGGTCCAGGCCCTGAATGCCGATGCCCTTCGGGCCGCCAGCTGCGCCAGGCAGAATGCCGACATCCGCCGGGCTCAGGCCATGCTGGCGAATGCGTGCCAACGCTCTGGGGCCGGCCTTGAGGGTTAGGGCCGGGGACTTGATCTGGATCGCGCTCATCGATGCCTCCTGTCGCAACCGGCGATTATAAAGCGCCAGACGGGCAGGCCAAGCGACTTCATGAGCTGAATGACGGCACTGAATTCAGCTTGAATTAAGTGCCTGGGCCTAGAGTGGTGAGTGTTGATTCACTGCTGGAGAAGCCCATGAAACGATTGATCACCCTCACGACACTTGCCACCCTCGCCAGCGCCGCTACCATGGCCCAGGCGCGCGACCTTGGCCCGGACGAGGCGCTGCGCCTGCGTGATGCGGGGACCATTCGGTCCTTCGAACAGCTCAATGAGACTGCCCTGGCGAAACACCCCGGCGCGCGCATCGAAGAAACCGAACTCGAGGACGAATACGGTCGCTACATCTACCAGGTGGAACTGCGCGATGCCCAGGGCGTGCAGTGGGACCTGGAGCTGGATGCCAGCACCGGGGACGTGCTCAAGAATCACCAGGACGACTGATGAAGTTTCGACGTTCCACCGTGCTCCTGCTGCTACTGGCCTGCGGCTTTGCCAGCGTGCCAGGGCAGGCGCGTGATCTCGATCAGGACGAGGCGCTGCGCCTGCGTCGCGAAGGCGTCATCATGCCTTTCGAGCAACTGATGCTGCATGTGGCGCAGGCCTACCCGGATTCCACCTTGCTGGAAGCCGAGCTGGAGGAGGAGGACGGCGTGCTGGTCTACGAGGTGGAGATACTCACCACCGCCGGTGTGGTGCGTGAACTGGAGCTGGATGCCCGCGACGGGCGCGTTCTGAAGGACGAGGAAGACGACTGATGCGCCTGTTGCTGGTGGAAGACCATGTGCCCCTGGCCGATGAGCTGACGAGTAGCCTGAATCACCAGGGCTATGCCGTCGATTGGCTGGCGGATGGCCGCGATGCCGCCTATCAGGGCGCCAGCGAGCCGTATGACCTGATCATTCTCGACCTGGGCTTGCCGGGCAAGCCGGGGCTCGAGGTCCTGCAGGAGTGGCGTGCAGGCGGCCTGACCACGCCGGTGCTGGTGCTGACTGCGCGGGGTTCCTGGGCCGAGCGTATCGAGGGGCTGAAGGCCGGCGCCGACGATTACCTGACCAAGCCCTTCCATCCCGAAGAACTGGCATTACGCATCCAGGCGCTGTTGCGGCGGGCGCATGGTCTTGCCAACCATCCGCAGCTCGAGGCGGCCGGCCTGCAGCTGGACGAAAGCCGTCAATGCGTGACGGCTGGCGATGAGGTGGTCGATCTGACGGCCGCCGAGTTTCGTCTGCTGCGTTACTTCATGCTGCATCCCGGACAGATTCTCTCCAAGAGCCACCTGGCCGATCACCTGTACGATGGCGAGACCGAGCGCGACTCCAATGTCATCGAGGTGCATGTCAATCGCTTGCGCGGCAAGCTCGGGCGCAATGTGATCGAAACGCGGCGCGGGCAGGGCTATCGCTTCACCGGAGAACGCGGTTGAGGTCGATCCAGCGTCGGCTCGGCCTCGGCCTGGCCGGCACGCTGCTGCTGGCCGGCCTGGTCCTGGCGCAGGCCAGCCTGTGGGTGTTCGACCGTGGCCTGCGTGCCTACCTGGAGGATTCCTTGCGCGACGAGGCGCAAGGGCTGCTGACCGCCCTGGTACGAGGGCCTTCAGGTCTGCAGCTGGATGAGCGGCGCCTCGATCCATCGTTCCAGCGGCAGTTTTCCGGGCACTACTTTCGCATCGACTTCTCCGACCGCAGCTGGCGTTCGCGCTCGTTGTGGGATCGCGAGCTGCTCAAGCCAAGCGGCACGGGCATGCAGGCCGAACTGGCCGACGGCCCGCAGGGCCAGCTGCTGCTTATCTACCGTGCCGACTACCGCCGCTATGGCGAGAACCTGTCGATCAGCGTGGCCCAGGACTACCAGCCGATACTGCAGAGCTTCCGCCACATGCAGTGGGTCGGGCTCGGGTTGGGCGGCGCCGCGCTGCTGCTGATGCTGCTGGCTCAGCGTTATACCGTGCGCCGCGCACTGCGTCCGCTGGAGCAGGTCCGCCAGCAGATCGTGCAACTGCAGCAGGGCCGCCGCAGCGATCTGGATGCGCAAGTGCCCGAGGAGCTGGAGTCGCTGGTGGCGCAGATCAACCACCTGCTGGCTCACACCGAGGACACCCTGAAGCGCTCGCGCAACGCCCTGGGCAACCTGGGCCATGCCCTGAAGACCCCACTGGCGGTGCTGATCAGCCTGGCCGGGCGCGAAGAGCTGGCCGCGCACCCGCAGTTGCGCGCCAGCCTGCGCGAGCAGCTGCAGCAGATCGAGCAGCGCCTCAGCCGTGAGCTGGGCCGCGCGCGGCTGGCGGGGGAGGTGTTGCCGGGTGCGCGTTTCGATTGTGCGCAGGAGCTGCCGGGGCTGTTCGCCACTCTGTCGATGATTCACGACCGCGGGCTGTCCCTGGACTGGCAGGCACCGCGTGGTCTGGTGTTGCCACGTGACCGCGAGGACTTGCTGGAGCTGCTGGGCAACCTGCTCGACAACGCCTGCAAATGGGCCGCGCAGCGGGTGCAGCTGACGATGGAGGAAGATGCCGACGGCTATCGCCTGTGCGTCGACGATGACGGGCCAGGCATCGCTGCCGAACGCCGAGACGCGGTGCTCGGCCGTGGCACCCGCCTGGACGAGCAGGTGGCGGGGCATGGCCTGGGGCTGGGCATCGTGCGCGACATCATCGAGGCCTGGAATGGGCACATCGAATTGCAGGACAGCCCACTGGGTGGGCTGCGGGTGATGGTCCGTCTGCCCCGGCGTTGAGCGAGGCGCGGGGGCTCACATACCGTTGGCGAATGCCGGGTTGTCGAAGCTGATCGCTTCGCGCACCGGCTGCAGGGCGTGGCCGTAGCGCACCAGTACGTCGAGCGCATAGTCGATGCGGCCACGGATGCGTTCGTCGGCTTCGTCCACCGCTTGCGGGCCGTTCAGCACCTTCTCGACCTGGCGCACGATCAGGTGCTCCGGCAGGTAGCACAGGCGGCAGTTCTTGTAGCTGGAGGCGCGCAGTTCCGCGATGGGGTAGGCGCCGCCGATGCCGGATGAGACGCCCACCAGCAGGCCGGGCTTGTGCGCCAGTTCGGCCTTGCTGGCGTAGATGAAGAAGTTCTTGATCGCCGGGCAGGCCATGCCGTTCCACTCGGGGGCAATGATCACCAGCGCATCGGCTGCCGCGAGCTGCTGCCGATACAGGTCCCAGGGGCCGGTGTCTTCCGCCGGCCAGAGCGGCAGTGGTGCCAGCCCCAGGTCGATGACGCTGCTGGACTCGTGGCTGGTGTGGCCCAGCTCGATCAGGCGCTGACGCATTGCGCGAGCGACCTTTCCCGACTGACTGTTGTTGCGGCTGGAGCCGGCGACCAAGGCGATATTGAGCATGCTGCTTCCCCCGAAAAAGAACGCAGGCTAGGCGATTGCCTGCCTGCGTTGCAAGGAAAGCACCGCCAGTTCAGGGATGATTTGGCGTCATACGCGGAACTGGTCCATCAGGCTCTGCTGGTGATTGGCCAGGCGGTTGAGGTTCTGGCTCACCTGGGCGGATTCGTCGGCCTGAGCGCTGATGGATTCGGTGACATCGCGGATCGAGGCGACGTTGCGGTTGATCTCCTCGGCCACCGAGCTCTGTTCTTCCGCCGCGCTGGCGATCTGCAGGTTCATGTCGGTGATCAGGCTGACCGCCTGGCTGATGCGTTGCAGCGCCGCCACGGCCTGGCTGACCTGGTCCACGCTCCCTTGCGCCTGGCGGTGGCTACTGTGCATGGTGCTGACCACTTCGCGGGTGCCGCTCTGCAGGCCTTCTATGACCTGGCGGATTTCTTCCACCGAGTCCTGGGTGCGCTTGGCCAGGTTGCGCACTTCATCGGCGACCACCGCGAAGCCGCGTCCGGCCTCGCCAGCCCGCGCGGCCTCGATGGCGGCATTGAGAGCGAGGAGGTTGGTTTGCTCGGCTATGGCGCGAATCACTTCGAGCACCGAACCGATCTGTTCGCTGCTGCTGGCCAGGCCTTCGACCTCCTGCATGGCGACGTTCATTTCATTGGCCAGCAACTCGATGCTGTTGGTGGTCTGGCCGATGACCTGCAGGCCTTCCTGGCTGGCCTGGTCGGCATTGCGCGCGGCTTCGGCGGCCTGCGCGGCATTGTGGGCAACGTCCTGCGCGGTAGCGCTCATTTCCTGGAAGGCGGTGGCCACCTGGTCGACTTCACGGTACTGCTGCTGCATGCCGGCGCTGGTCTGGCTGGCGATGGCGGCAGACTGGTCCGCCGTGCCGCGGGCATCGATCACGCTGTTCTTCACGTCGGCGATGATGGGCTGCAACTTGTCGAGAAAGCGGTTGAACCAGCCGGCCAGCTCACCCAGCTCGTCCTGCCTGGCGTATTCCAGACGGCGGGTCAGGTCGCCTTCGCCGCTGGCGATGTCCTTGAGCATGGCCGCGACGCCGAGGATCGGGCGGGTCACTCCGCGTGCGGTCAGCCACATCAGCAGCAGGCCGGCGACGACCGCGACCAGGCCGATCAGCAGTGCTGCCAGGCTGTCGCGGGCACGGTTGGCATCGAGTTCGGCGCCGAGCGTGATGGCACGCTCCAGCAGCACCGCCTGGGGCACTTCCAGCAGGACGGTCCAGGGCTTGGCCTCGGGAATCGGCTTGAACGGGCTGAGCTCGCGGAGCATCTCGCCATGCTTCAGTTCCGCATCCTTGCCGTCCTGGATCAGGCTGCGCAACTCGCTGGAATGATCCGGGAATGCGCGCTCGACGGCTTGGCTCAGCAGGCTGCCATCGCGGCTGTGTCCCGCGAGCAGGGCGCCGGGGCTGAAGATGCTGACGTGGCCCTGTCCGCCATACAGTTCGGCGTTAGCCTCCTGGCTGATCTGCTGCAGGCTGGCGAGGCTGATGTCGAGGCCCATGACCCCGATGATCTTGCCGTTCAGCTCCAGGGGGAAGGCGATGCTGGTCATCAGCGTCTTCTGGCCGCCGACGTCGTCGTAGTAGGGTTCCAGGACGCAGGCCTGGCGGGTGTCGCGGGGGCAGGTGTACCAGGCGTTGTAGGCCACGCCGTTGTCGCCGGGGGTGGTGTCGCCGAGCAGCTCTTCGGTCATCGCCTCGGATTCCAGCTCACCGACCGTGGCTTGCGACCAGTACAGCGCGAAGCGACCGACCTCGTTGCTGCCGAGTTCGGCCTGGTCGGCGAACAGCTCATCCTTGCCATCCAGCGCGTTGGGTTCGAACACCAGGTACAGCCCGAGCAGGCCCGGGTTGGCTTCGAGGCTGGTGCGCACCTGGCGCGTGAGGTCTTCGCGCAGGTCGAACGCATCGAGGAAGCGCTTTTCGGCCTGTTCGCGCAGGAACAGGATCTGCCTGGAGAAGCCCTTGCCGTACTGATAGGCGTCCATGAAATAGCGTTGGATGCGGATCGCCTGCAGCTCTCCACGGGCCTTCAGGCGCAGCCTGGCGCTTTCCTCCAGCATCCCGGAGCTGGCTTCGCGTACCAGGTTGGCGCTGCGGCTGGACTGGAACTGCGAAGCACCCACCAGCAAGGTGACGATGGCGAGCAGGCACAGGCCGGCGAGCAGGGTGATCTTCCACTGGATCGAAAGACGACTGAACAGCATGGTGCGTTCCTTTCTACATGGACTAATGCGGTTATCGGTGCCCAAGCAGTTTTCTTGACCACTATTGCACCCGGCCGAAATTATGCACGCATTGCTTGAAATTATGAACGACAACCCATTTTGACAGGATAGTCCGCATACGGCAGAGTACGCGGCTTTTTGCGCCGGCCAGGGCCGGCATACCTGCAGGTATACGCTTTATGAACGCTGTAATCGCCGCTGTCGGCATCATGCTGGTCCTCAGTCTCTGCCGCGTCCATGTGGTCGTGGCGCTGATCGTCGGGGCGCTGGCCGGGGGGCTCCTGGGTGGCTTGGGAATCGAGGGCACGCTGAATGCCTTCAACCAGGGATTGGGCGGTGGCGCGACCGTCGCCTTGTCCTATGCCTTGCTCGGCGCCTTCGCTGTGGCGATCGCCAAATCCGGCCTCGCGCATGCCCTCGCGGATAGGGCCCTGGCGCTGGTCGGCAAACAGCAGGAGGGCAGTGGCGGTGCACTCAAGTGGGTGCTGATCGGGCTGCTGCTGGCCGTGGCGATCTCGTCGCAGAACCTGCTGCCGATCCATATCGCGTTCATTCCGCTGCTGGTGCCGCCGCTGCTCTATGTGCTGAGCAAGCTGCAACTCGATCGACGCCTGATTGCCTGCGTGCTGACCTTCGGCCTGATCACCCCGTACATGTTCCTGCCGGTCGGCTTTGGCGGCATCTTCCTCAACGAGATCCTGCTGGCCAACGTCGCCAAGTCCGGCGTTGACGTCAGTGGCATCAACATCAGTCATGCCATGGCCATACCGGCGCTGGGCATGCTCTTCGGCCTGCTCGTGGCCGTACTGTTCAGCTATCGCGGCAAGCGCGTCTATGACCTGGAGCGCGTCGCACAGACCGAGCGCGTCGATGTGCAATACAACCCGCTGAGCCTGCTGGTCGCGGGGCTGGCCATCGCGGCGGCGTTCGTCGTGCAGTTGTGGCTGGACTCGATGATCATCGGCGCGCTGGCCGGCTTCGTGATCTTCTCCGTGTCCGGCGTGGTGCGCTGGAAAGAGGCGGATGGGCTGTTCACCGAGGGCATGAAGATGATGGCCATGATCGGCTTCATCATGATTGCCGCAGCAGGGTTCGCCGAAGTGATGAAGACTACGGGCGAGGTCAGGACGCTGGTGGACGGGGCGGCGACGCTGATCGGTCACAACAAGGCGGTCGGCGCGCTGCTGATGCTGCTGGTGGGGTTGCTGGTGACCATGGGCATCGGCTCCTCGTTCTCGACCATCCCGATCATCGCCGCGATCTTCGTGCCGCTGGGCGTGCAGCTGGGGTTCAGCCCGCTGGCCATCGTCAGCATCGTCGGTACGGCCGGGGCGCTGGGGGATGCGGGCTCCCCGGCATCGGACTCGACCCTGGGGCCGACCTCGGGGCTGAACGCCGATGGTCAGCACAACCACATCTGGGACAGCGTGGTGCCCACCTTCCTGCACTACAACCTGCCGTTGCTGGTGTTCGGCTGGGCCGCCGCTATGCTGCTGTAAGGGTCTGCACATGCGCCGGATTAAGTTCTGCGCGCATCCTGTCGCTTAACTCCTGGGCGGGGCTGCCGATATAGCCATACCCCCGTCTTGGTGTGCCTTCCCTCAAGGACAATAACAATGCGCCTGACATTGAAAACCAAAGTGATACTGCTTGCGCTGGTTCCGGTCATCCTCTTCGCCCTGGTGCTGAGCGGCACCGCGGCCAAGGTGCTGCAGAGCATGGCGGAGAAAGAGATTGCCCAGACGCGTGAGCGCCTGGTGCAGGAGAAGCGCAGCGAACTCGAGCACTACATCCAGATCGCCCTCGGCGCCGTGAAGGGGCTCTACGACGGCGCTGCGCAGGGTGACATGGCCAGCCGCGAGCAGGCCATCGCCGTGCTCTCCAAGATCAAGTACGGCGCCGACGGCTACTTCTTCGGCCACGACTCCAACGTCGTGCGTCTGTTCCGCGGCGACAGCCCGGTGGACGTCGGCAAGAGCCTGGCCGACCGGCGCGACCCGAACGGTGTCTACATCAACCGTGAGCTGGTCAACGTCGCCAAGAACAACAGCTACTTCGTCAATTACTCCTCGCCGCTGCCGGGCAACGAGTCGGTGCTGGTGCCCAAGCTCGCCTACAGCTACTACCTGCCGAAGTGGGACATGGCCCTGGGTACCGCACTCAACCTGGATGGCATCGAGGCGCAGGTCGCCCAGGTGGAAACCGAGATCAAGCGCCGCATCGGCACCATCATCACCAGTATCGTGGTGGTCGCCGCCATCCTGCTGGTGGTCTTCGGGGTGATCGGCGTCTGGCTGGGCAACGCCTTCCTGCGCCCGCTGCAACAGATCAAGGCCAACCTCGATGACATCGCCGCCGGCGAGGGCGACCTGACGCGCCGCCTGCCGATCACCAGCGAAGACGAGCTGGGGCAACTGGCGGGCTCGTTCAACCGTTTCGTCGAGAAGGTGCATGGCCTGGTCCGGCAGATCGTCGAGATGACTGGCCAGCTCACCGAGCTGGTCGGCCAGGTGTCCGAGCAGGCGCAGCGTTCCGAACAGGCCATGTCGCAGCAGCGCCATGAGACCGACCAGGTGGCCACGGCGATCAACGAGATGTCGGCTGCCGCCCATGAAGTGGCGAAGAGCGCGCAGAACGCCGCCGAAGCCGCACAGCAGACGGACCGCGAAGGCCAGGCCGCGAAGACGGTGGTCGACGGCAGCATCCAGCGCATCCACTCGCTGGTCGAGGACATCCGCAGCAGCGGGGTGTCGCTGGACAGCCTGCAGCAGGACGTGCAGTCCATCGTCAGCGTGCTCGACGTCATTCGCTCCATCGCCGAGCAGACCAACCTGCTGGCGCTCAACGCGGCCATCGAGGCGGCACGTGCCGGTGAGGCCGGGCGCGGTTTCGCGGTGGTTGCCGACGAGGTCCGTGCGCTGGCCAGCCGGACCCAGCAGAGCACCCAGGAAATCCAGGGCATGATCGATCGCCTGCAGCAGGGCACCCAGGAGTCGGTGACCTCGATGCGGCGTTCCAGCGATGCCGGCGAACTGACCAGCGAGCAGGCCAACAAGGCTGGCGAATCGCTCGACGCCATCGCCCAGCTGATCGGCACCATCAACGCGATGAACGCGCAGATCGCCAGTGCCGCCGAGGAGCAGACGGCCGTGGCCGAGGAGATCAACCGCAGCGTGCACCAGATCGCCGTGGCGGTCGACAGCGTGGCGGATGAAACCGAACGTGGCGCGCAGACCGCTCGCAGCCTGGCGGGCCTCGGTGAGCGCCTGGGCGCGCTGGTGCGTCAGTTCCGCATCTGAATCAGAGCGGCAGGTTCCAGCGATTGATCGCTTCGCTCAGGTGCTCGATCCAGGCGCGAACGGCCGGCGACATGCCGCGCCGGTGCGCATAGGCCAATTGCACGTGCCCCTGTGGCACGTGCCATTGCGGCAGCAACGCGACCAGTCGGCCTGCGCGCAGTTCCTCGTGGCAGAAGGTCGTCGGCAGCATGGTGACACCCAGCCCGGCCAGCGCCGCTGACTTGCGAATGGGGAAGTCATCGATCGCCAGCCGGGCTTCCAGGGCGATCTCGCTGGCCTCCTGCGTCACCTCATGCACGAAGCGCAGGTGGATGCGTCGGTCGGCGCCAACCGCGCCCAGTGCCGGCAGCTGCTGCAGGTCCCGTGGGTGGTTCAGCTGCAGCCCGGCGATCAGGTCCGGGTGGGCCACGACATGAGCGTGCGCCGGCACCAGGCGCCGGGTGATCAGGCCGGGTTCCTCGTCATCGGCCATGCGCACGCGCAGGGCCACGTCCACCGCCTCGTTGAGCAGGTCCACACGGCGATTGGTATGCAGCACTTCCAGCTGCACCTTCGGGTAGCGTGCGAGAAAGCTGTTGGTGGCCTCGGACAGCAGCGTCAGCCCGCTGGGGCTGGAGAAGCGCACCCGGCCACGCGGCTCGCTGGTCAGGTTGGCCACGGTCTCCTCGGCCTGTTCGGCTTCCAGCAACATGGCCTGGCAATGGCGCAGGTAGCGTTCGCCGATATCGGTCAGCGCCAGCTTGCGTGTGCTGCGCTGCAGCAGGCGGGCGCCCAGGCGCTGTTCCAGCTCGGCGATGCGCCGTGACAGGCGCGACTTGGGGATGCCCAGGGTGCGTCCGGCAGCGGCAAAGCCACCGGCTTCCACTACCTTGGCGAAGTAGAACAGATCGTTGAGGTCATGCATATCATCGTCCTATGAGTGGGACGAACTATCGCATTTATGCCGTCTTATCGGCTATTGGTTTCATGAGTAGCATCTCTCCCATCGTTTTTGCCCTTGCGTCATTATCGGAGAGCTCCATGAAACTACTGCACCTCGATTCCAGCATCCTGGGTGATGCATCCGCTTCCCGTCAGCTCAGCAAGGCCGTGGTCGAGGCCTGGAGTGTCGCGTCCCCGGGCGTTCAGGTGACCTACCGTGACCTCGCCAGCGATGCCCTGAGCCACTTCTCCGCCGCCAGCCTGGTGGCTGCCGGTACCCCGGCCGAACTGCGCGATGCCGCGCAGCGCCATGAAACCGAGCTGGCCGAGCGCACGCTGGAAGAGTTCCTCGCCGCTGACGCCATCGTCATCGGCGCGCCGATGTACAACTTCGCCATCCCCAGCCAGCTGAAGGCCTGGATCGACCGCATCGCGGTGGCCGGTAAGACCTTCAAGTACACCGAGAACGGCGTGGTGGGGCTGGCAGGCGGCAAGACCGTGGTGATCGCTTCCAGTGCCGGTGGCGTGCATGCCGGCCTGCCGTCCGGCCAGGCGCATGAGGACTACCTGGTGCGCATGCTGAACTTCGTCGGCATCGACGACATCGAGATCGTTCGTGCCGAAGGCCTCGCCTATGGTGACGAGCCGCGTGCCGAAGCCATGAAGGGCGCGGCGCAGCGCATCAGCGAGCTGTTCGCCACCGCCTGAGTCGGCAGCGCCAATGAAAAAGCCCGCTTTCGCGGGCTTTTTTCGTTTTCCGGGGCAGGCTCAGACGATGATGCCCTGGCTGCGCAGGTAGTCGTCGTAGGTGCCGCTGAAGTCGGTCACGCCGGTCTCCGACAGCTCGATGATGCGGGTGGCCAGGGAGCCCACGAACTCGCGGTCATGGCTGACGAACAGCAGGGTGCCCGGGTAGTTCTCCAGCGCCAGGTTGAGTGCTTCGATCGATTCCATGTCGAGGTGGTTGGTCGGTTCGTCCATCACCAGCACGTTGGGCTTCTGGCAGGCCAGCTTGCCGAACAGCATGCGACCCTGCTCACCCCCGGAGAGCACCTTGACCGACTTCTGGATCTCGTCGGAGGAGAACAGCATGCGGCCCAGGGCGGCGCGGATGTTCTGCTCGCCGCTGGTCCACTGGCCCATCCAGTCGAACAGGGTCTCGTCGGCTTCGAAGTCGTGCGCGTGGTCCTGCGCGTAGTAGCCGACCTCGGCACTGTCGGTCCACTTCACGGCGCCACTGTCCGGGGTCAGTTCACCGACCAGGGTGCGCAGCAGGGTGGTCTTGCCGATGCCGTTGGGGCCGATGATGGCGACGCGTTCGCCAGCCTCGACCAGCAGGCTGAGGTTGCTGAACAGCTGCTTGTCGTCGAAGCCCTTGCTGACCTTCTCCAGGGTCACGGCCTGGCGGTGCAGCTTCTTGTTCTGGTCGAAGCGAATGAACGGGCTGACGCGGCTGGACGGCTTGACCTCTTCGAGCTGGATCTTGTCGATCTGCTTGGCGCGGCTGGTGGCCTGCTTGGCCTTGGAGGCGTTGGCCGAGAAGCGGCTGACGAAGGTCTGCAGCTCGGCGATCTGCGCCTTCTTCTTGGCGTTGTCGGCCAGCAGACGCTCACGCGCCTGGGTGGAGGCGGTCATGTACTCGTCGTAGTTGCCCGGGAACAGGCGCAGCTCGCCGTAGTCCAGGTCGGCCATGTGGGTGCAGACCGAATTGAGGAAGTGACGGTCGTGGGAAATGATGATCATGGTGCTGTTGCGCTGCACCAGGACGTTTTCCAGCCAGCGGATGGTGTTGATGTCCAGGTGGTTGGTCGGTTCGTCGAGCAGCAGCACCTCGGGATCGGAGAAAAGCGCCTGGGCCAGCAGCACGCGCAGCTTCCAGCCCGGTGCCACTTCGCTCATCGGGCCGAAGTGCTGTTCCAGCGGAATTCCCAGGCCAAGCAGCAGTTCGCCGGCACGGGATTCTGCGGTGTAGCCGTCCATTTCGGCGAACTCACCCTCGAGTTCGCCGACTTTCATACCATCCTCTTCGCTCATTTCCGGAAGCGAATAGATGCGGTCGCGCTCAGCCTTGACCTTCCACAGTTCCTCGTGGCCCATGATCACCGTGTCGATCACGTTGAATTCTTCGTAGGCGAACTGATCCTGGCGCAGCTTGCCCAGGCGCACGTTCGGCTCGAGCATCACCTGGCCGGCGGACGGTTCCAGATCGCCACCGAGAATCTTCATGAAGGTCGACTTGCCGCAGCCATTGGCGCCGATCAGGCCGTAGCGGTTGCCACCGCCGAATTTGACGGAAACGTTTTCGAACAGCGGCTTGGCACCGAACTGCATGGTGATATTGGCGGTGGAGATCAAGGGCTTACCTATCAATGAATGCGACGTGTAACGGGCCGGGACCGATCCGGCAGCAATACTCGGCGTTCCAGCTCGCTCCGGAAGGAGCTGGTGATCCTGCAATGCTGAGGAGTACGACAGCGACGGGTGCTGGCTGTCGAGAACGAATGCGGGGATTGCGGCCGAGCGAAAGGCGCGCATTGTCGCATAGCTGCGCCATCGGAGTAAGGAGGGCGAACGCAGCAATCGAGGA
>MDSZ01207124.1_pt1 | contig 14317 bp, 6 predicted proteins | sample 811201 | NCBI WGS metagenome assembly MDSZ01 (sample SAMN05326647, study PRJNA326480) | marine metagenome | isolation source: seawater | place: Indian Ocean: North | collected 2010
GCCGCCGCCGCCGCCGCCCTTGTTGTTGTTGTGTACAAACGCATCTCTTTCGCCGTTTCTTTTTTTTCCTTTTTACTCTATACATTTATTTACGAGGTTTTAAAAATTCGGGCGTTTTCGACACTTTTTTTAAGGGGTGGGAATCCATAGAAAACAACCACTTTACCTGTGTTTCTCCTCGTCTTCCTCTCCCTCCCTCCTCTTTCTCGCCGCGTCTCTCTCCGACGACGACGACGACGGAGAAGCAGCGCTTTCTGTCCTTCTTTCTTCGAAGGGGCGGCGAGTCGATACGTCGCGCATCGACGAGGACACGACACGGGGTTTTGATCGATTGATTAAAATTAGTGCGGCGTCCGATTTGAGATATTTTTACTCATTAATCCGCTTTTTTCCAATCGGCGGCGATCACGAGACCGAGAGAGCGTTTTGTCGACGTTGAGGATAGAGTAGACCCCGCGCGAAAAAAGAGCGAACGGATGGACCGCGACGCCTTTCTCGACTCGTTCGGAGAAATCATCGCGGATGCGAGCGATGCGATCGATGAGGCCATTTTGGTTTTCTCAAAACAACAACTCCAACGGGGAAAGAGTGCTGCCGAAGACGCCTTTCTTCGGGGCGAAGCCGAAGGAAAATGTAAAGCCATCAAAGAACGCGTGAAAACGCTCGCGAAAGAGTATTTGTCGCTGAGAACAGCTTCGATGTCGACGTCGTCGTCGAGAGAAGGAGAAGGACCGGAAGGAACACAACTTCGAGACGCCTTACTTAGAACGCAAAACGAGAAACTCCTCGCCCGAGTCGAGGAGACGGAAAGAGAGAACGCGGAGTTAAAAAGAGAATTGAAAGTGACAAAAGAGGATTGTGCGCTGCTCGTGAGAGCGGCAAGAATGGCCAGGGAAGAGTTTACCAGATTAGATAAGCTGGACGAGGAGGGAGAGGAGGAGGAAGAGAGAGAGGACGAGGACGAGGACAATGACGACGACGACGGCGACGACGACGTGGTCACGGTGAAGTCTTTAGCGAGTAGCGGAGGCGCAACGTACGGGTCTGGGGTGCAAACTTCAACCATACAGGAGGATGAAGTTGACGATGATCGAGGTCCGGGTCGTAACAAGCAGTCGTTGCACGACATGTTAGATTTGGACGACCAGTATAAGGCTGCTTTGGAAAAGTTGCGAGCGACAAACATTTCGCCAACGGCCAACAAGAATAACAACAAAGAGCCAGGATCGCCGCAATCGGATAAGGTCACGCAAACGGCCAAAGCAGCCGCTATGTTTGCGGCCACCGCGGCGTTGTATTCGCACTCGGGTATAAACGCCACCTCGAATTCAGGAGGGAAGACTACTAATAAGAGTAGTGGTTCAGAAGGGTCTTCCGAGACGATTTCAAATAGCGGCGGCCAAATAGCGGCGGCAGCTTTGTGCGTGGACGACGAAAGCGACCAAGGTCAAGTTTTTCGAACGCCCGTAATGATTGTGTCTGATCATCCGGACGCGTTGTCTTCTTCGGACGAAGAGAACGTGGGGGACGAAGGAACCTTGGATGCAGCGGCCATGCAAAACGCGCTCGATCGAGTACTTTTGAAAGATAGTGACGACAGGGACATCGATTCACCGAGTTTAGGAACGACAACAACGACGACGAAGAACAAAAAGAGCGGAAATAAGACGTCGTTCTTGAATGCGTTACCTCCGTGATGATAATCACATATTCGTAGATGATGCTTTCTTATTATTTATTCTTTTTTTTGTATTGCACACACAAAGACAACAGGTTGTTTCATGAAATAAATATACGTACGCTTAAGCTACGCGTTCACACCTTCCTGTTCTTCGCATCTCTCTCTTTCACAACTCTCTTTCACTCCCACTCTTACCCTCATTAGGTTAACCCCGTTTCCTTAAATAAGTATTAATTCCCGTCGCACCAATCGGCGGCGTTTTGGAACATCTTCAACCACGGTCCGATATCTTGCACGTTCGCGTCTTTCGGCGACCAGGGCAACTGCCATCCCAAAAACGCACGTTCCGGGTGCGGCATCATCGCCAAGTGTCGGCCGTCTCTAGAGCACAAACCAGCGATACCTTCCGGGGACCCGTTCGGATTCAATGGATATTCCGTGGTTGGTTTTCCAGCGCTGTCGACGTACCGCACAGCGCACTGACCAGATTTGGAGAGTTCGGAAATGATGCTCGAGTCTGGAAAGTGAGCTTTACCTTCGCCGTGCGCGCACCAGACACCCATCCTCGACCCACCCATATCTTTAAGCATAATGGATGGGGTGTTAGAATCGATACCAACCGTCACGAATCGACTTTCAAATCTGCCAGAGTCATTATGAATGAATCTCGGCTGTTTTGCGTCCGGTATTTCCGCAACCTTTCCCGTTTGCGATGGGATAAATCCTAATAAAGCCATCAACTGGCATCCGTTGCACACGCCCAAGGAAAACGTATCTTTTCTTTCGTAGAATTGTTTGAACTGGTTCTTTAAGTTTTCGTTAAATCGAATACCACCGGCCCAACCTTTGGCGGAGTCTAACACGTCCGCGTAGGAGAAACCACCGACAAAAACGAGACCTCTGAAATCTTTCAAGTTGGTTTTACCGGTGAGCAAATCGGACATGGTCACGTCCCATGGGTCCATACCGGCGGAGTAGATGGCGGCAGCCATTTCGCGGTCGCCGTTGGATCCCTCTTCACGAACGATAGCAACTTTCGCTTTGTCTGTTCGCGAGAGTTTCGCCGAGTCGGTTGGTTTCATATCGTACGTGAGTTTCCACGTCGGCGCTTTGCGGTTGCGCAAGCCATTTTTTTCCATTGCGACGGTTTTGTTCGAGGATTGTAATTTTTCGAGTTCAAACGAGGTGTGTTCCCACATATCTCGTAAGTTGGCCGTGGTATCATCGATGACTTTCTTACCGTCAAATTTGATGGAAACTTTCCCGTCATTGGTGACGGAACCGATAGTTCTCGCGACGACGTTTTTCCCAGCGTACGCTTGCAAGACCTGTTGTTCGTTCTCGGGAGAGACTTCCAACACGACGGATAACTCTTCCGCGAACAACGCCGCGTTGGCATCTGGACCGGGAAGTTCAACGTCTACACCAGCCGTGGTGGATGGGAAGGCCATTTCCAATACGGAAACGATTGGACCACCGTCAGAAACGTCGTGACCGGCGGAGATTTTACCGTCCTTCACGAGCTGTTGCGTCGTCTCCCAGGCGTTTTTAAACGTCTCGATATCGTCCATGTCTGGAACCTCGTCGCCGACTTCATCGTACGCTTGTGACATGGCAGAAGCACCCAATCGTCTCTTCGAGCCGTCTGTAGATCCATATTCGACTAAAATCAATTTACCAGAACCTGGCAACTTGGCGTTCGCGGTGACACATTTGGTCACGTCCGGAACGGTGACATAGGAAGACATGACCAAAGTCCCGGGCGTTTTGACAACTTCACCCCCAGCTCTGGCTGCCATAGATAAAGAATCCTTACCGCCATCAATAGCCACACCTAATTGAATCATTGTATCTCTCAACGCATCGCACGCATCGTACATGTGTGCGCCCTCCCCGTCCAATTTGGCGGCATACATCCAGTTTCCAGAATACTTGATATCTTTCAAACCGGTGGTGTTGGCGAACGCTAAGTTGGTCAGGGACTCCCCTAGGGTAACTCTAGCCATTGCTCTCGGGTCGATTAAACCTTTAATCGGCGCTTCACCAATACTGGTCGCACCACCAGTCTTGCCAAAGTGCGTTTGCGAAATGACCGCGCAGTCGTTCACCGGTATTTGCAATTCGCCGGCGCACTGTTGTTGGACGATTAAACCGGTAACCGATCGATCGACTTTAGTGGTCAAAAACCGTTTAGAACACACAGACGGTAATTTCAACACGCGATCGAGAACGTCTTTCGGCGAATCCGAGATCGCCAACGGTTTCACTGACGGTGTCGCTCTCTTCAAATCGTACTTCTTCTTCGGCACGTCGCCCAAGACTTTTTCCAAATCCAAGTCTTCCGGGAACTCACCAACCGTTCCAGGTTTTGCCAAAGGATCTTTCAACGTCACGCGACCGCTACCATTTATAGACCCAAGAACGCTAAACGGACATCGTTCTCGCGCGCAAATCTTTTCGATGATTGGTAACGATTCTGGTTTGATGAGCATGGCGGAGTTTTCTTGGTACTCTGCGCCCCAGACTTCGAGGACAGACATGGTCTCGTCGCCAAGTTTCACCGCGCGAATGTTAATTTCTCCACCTTTCGGATAGATTAACTCTTTGACGACGTTGCAGTTCCCGCCGGCGCCTTGATCGTGAATGCTTAAAATCGGGTTTTTGTCCATCAACTCCACGCACGCTTTCACCACGCGGTTCAACTTGTTACTCATTTCCGCGTCGCCTCTTTGGACGGCGTTGAAATCTAAGCTCGCGTTCGCTTCGTCTTCACCACCGGCTTTCGAGGACGCCGCACCGCCGCCCATGCCGATTCTATATGCCGGACCACCGATTTTAACGACCAACATGCCCAAATCGCCTTCCTGTTTTTCTAAGTTGGTGTGATCGATTTGACCGAACCCGGCTGAAAACATGATTGGTTTAATATATTCGCGTCGTTCGCCATTCGGCAATCGACTTCCGAACGTTCGACAATATCCAGCAATAACTGGTTCGCCAAATTTGTTCCCGTAATCGCTTGCGCCGTTCGAGGCGTCGATTAAAATTTGCAACGGCGACGCCAAGTTGCTCGGGTACTGAAACGATTTGTCTTCGTGCGGCAACTCGTTCCCTGGCATTTGTAAGTTACCAACAACATAACCGGCTGTTCCCGCAACTAAAGTTGATCCGATACCAGTCGCGTGCGTGTCGCGAATTCTCCCGCCTGTCCCGGTCTCAGCACCTGGATAAGGCGCTACCCCACTCGGGAAATTATGCGTCTCCGCGGTTAACAACAAATCGTAATCTACTTTCTTCGGTTGCATGCTCGTGCTCTCCCCGGCATTCGCCGGTCTCAGCGGCGTGCATTCGTACCCTCGAATTGCACTGGAGTTGTCCTTGAACGAAATCGACGAGTTATGCATCGGTGCACCTTCAATCGTTTCTTTCACCATCTTAAACAACGACTTTTCAATCGGAACCCCGTCCACGGTTAACTTACCACTGAAAAACCAATGCCTCGAGTGTTCCGAGTTCGATTGCGCCATATCAAACAACTCCACGTTTGTTGGATTTCTCTTGATATCTTTTCCGAACAATTGCATGTAAAAATCAAAATCTTGATCGTCAAACGCCAAGCCGAGTTCTTTATCCACCTTCTCCAACGCTTTACGGCCTTCGGTTAGTATCGGCACCTCGTACACCTCCGGAATCGTCGCGTCCAACGAGAAACTCGTCAACGGTTGATCAAAAACGCACTCGGTCATTCGATCGTGCACTTCTTTGGCGAACGCGCGTTTCGTTTCGGCATCATCCATTTTCTTTCCATCTCGCGCGTACAACTCGAATCTTCTGCTTCTCTCCAGTCGTTTCACCTCTGGAACGCCGCAGGCATTACATATCGCCACCGCGTTCGTCGACCACGCGGATTGAAACGCGAGACGTGGGCCGACTTCAACCACGGACGGTGCGACATCTCCCGTCAAGCTCGTGGTTTCCCCGAACAGTTCCGGTTCGTACGTCTCTCGTAAAAGCCATTCTAAAATCGCCATCTTCTCCGCCGACACACCACCTCCCGTCTCCGACACAGCCAACTCGATGTTGAAACATTGCTCCGTCTCGATCGAGCCGATCGGCGTCGCCTCGCTCCCAGACTCCGCGATTTTACGGTTCACTTTCTCGACGAGCGTCTCGCGCGCCTCTTCGGACAAAAACGGCGTCCGGAACACCCGACGCACCGTCGTCGTCGTCGTTTTCTCTACGGTTGCAGACGAGGAGGAGGACGACGACGACACGCATCTTCTTCGTCGTCTCAAAGCGGGGCTAATAAAAGCAGCTCTCCTCCTCCCGTCGCCGCCGCCTCCGCTGCTGAATCGCGACGACTTTGAAGACGAACTCGTCGTCGTCGTTGCCGATCGTCTTCCTCCTCCTCCTCCCAAAAGCGCCGGCGACGACGACATTCTTTGTCTTCTTCTTCTTCTTCTTCTTCTTCTTCTTCTTCGTGTGTCTTCTTTTTAAAAAGTGATGATGATGATGATGTTTTCCTCCGTTTTTTTGAATTTTTTCCTCTTCTCCTTTGATCTAAAAAAGGCCTTCAGTTTAGGGTATTAAAAAACCGAAAAAAAAAAAACAATCTTCTCTCACATTCGCGCGCGCTCCTTCCTTTTGCACAACACACTAAATCCTCTCCTAATAACAACGCAAAACCGCTCTCGTTCGTCGCTTTTTTAGTGACATCATGACGCACTTGATCCCTCCTGGGATTCGGCACTCGGTCCACTCGGTTTTTAAATCGGCGGTGGAATCGGTGTCCTCGGTCCCGAGAGATGGGGCATCGTCGTCGAACGATGGACACGTCTCGGAGAAAGGGACGCTCGCGCCGGACGATTTCGTTAAAGCCGGGGACTTTCTCGTCGAAACGTGCCCGACGTGGAAGTGGCAAAAAAGCGGCTCGACGAAGACGAGGAAAACGTACCTGCCGGAAGAGAAACAATATCTGGTGACGAGAAACGTGCCGTGCAGAAAACGAGCGAAAGCGATGGAAGAATATTGCGGGAAAGAAACCGCGCTGAGCGGAGAAGACGACGGTTGGGTGGAAGCCGGGAATAACGTCAACGGGGAGACGACGACGACGACGGAAAAAGAAGTCGACGATGAGATCCCGGATATTAGCCGAGTGAACATAGAAGAAGGAGAAGAAGAAGAAGTAAAAAACGGGGAGGAGGAGAACGACGACGACGACGACGACGACGACGACGAGTCTATTCCAGACATGGAAGACGTGGAAGAAGAAGACGCGATTCTCATTGCCGCACCGAAGAAGGAAAAAAACAACGAAGATTTATTGCGTACTCGAACGTACGACGTGTCCATTACCTGGGATCTGTATTATCAAACACCTAGAGTGTGGTTGAATGGATATGACGAGCAGAAAAATAGTCTCGCGCCGAAATCGGTGTACGAAGATATAAGCGCGGATCACGCAAAGAAAACGGTAACCATAGACCCGCATCCGCACACGAATGTGTCCTCGGCTTCGGTGCATCCGTGTAAACACGCGAGTGTAATGAAGAAGTTAGTGAAAATGATAACGAGTGGAGAGGAAGAAAACGAAAAGTTGAGCGTGGAGAGGTATTTAGTCGTGTTTTTGAAGTTTATGCAATCCGCGATGCCGACGATAGAATACGATTTCACCACGAACGGTTGATCATATGGATACAGACACTTTTTTTTAAATATACTACTTTTGATATACTTATTAGTACTTGCGCAAGCCAGGATATACACAAAACAATACCTAATTATCTAGATTTTATCAATACTTCTATCAACTCTGGGGTTGGTCTCGTCGTCTTCAACTTCGTCGTGCAAAGAGGACGGTGGATTCGTATTGTCCAACCTCACAAACCCACTCATATCTATCTCTACAATGTTATCGACCACCGTGTTTGACATCGGCACGACTCCCTTTACGAACGCCATCTTCATAGCAAACGCAAACGCTAAGAACGTATTCCCAACCGCCGCCATAAAGAACAAGCCACTGCCACCAACCCTATCGTACACGCGTCCACCACAAATGGCTCCTAAAAATGCGCCCATCGAGTTCATTCCGGAAAAGAACCCCATCACCGCCGCGCGTAAATCTTCAGGCGCGAGTAACCGCGAGAATTCAACGCCTACAGACCAATACAAACCAAACGTGATGCCGTGAAGCAATTGTAACGGTAAAACAAACCACGGACTCCCAAACGATTTCAAAGAAGCGTATCCGAGTTGTCGAAAGACGTACGCGACGAGAATAAGTAACATTGACCTGTCCAACCCAAGGAACTCTTTAATCTTCTTCTCGTGAAAGAACACCGGTACTTCCGGAATGCACGTGAATAAAAGCGCGAGACCCATCAATATCGGAGGTGCGCCTAACGTTTCTAAGTGCAAGAACAAATACGTATCCGTTAACGCCATACTCAACGCCATGAGTAAAAACAAAAGGAAAACCAAGAACGCTCTCGGTTCCGTGACGATTTGAAACGTGCGTTTAGAGACGTCGCTGAAATCGGCGAAAGAGGCGCTTCGTTTCATTTTCAAAGGAGTACCATCACTACCACCACCACTATTACTGCTGCTACTCGTGACACCGATCATTCTCTCGCTTTCACTTTTGTCAATCTCTCCGTCGTCTTCGTCGACGCCTTCCTTCTCGTGATGCTCCATCCTCAACGCAATTGCGCTTGCCATCGAAAATAAAATCACGTACGCCAAAAAAGGTGCAAATTGCGCGTCCTTCTCCTCGGTCAACACCAATCCCATCAATGGCGCAAAGACATAACCCCACCCGACGGCACCCCATAGACGAACTTTTCCGTACGACACGGTACTCCGCGGGTTTCGCTCCAGATGTTTCAAAACCATAAAGTTGGTCGCGTTATCCGCTAAGAAGAACCCGCCGGATCCGAAGGTTTCCGTTAATAAAACGTGGACTAATATTCTACCAAACCGTCTCTTTTGAAAATACAATGTTCCGTATCCGCACGCGGATGCAAATAAACAAAACGCATGTATTTGACTGTGCCTTTTTGTATAATCAGCAATCTGCCCCCATATCGGTTGAATGCCGAATCCTATCAAAGGTTTACACGCGGCAATAATCCCGATTTGACTCGGCGATAACTGCCAGCGACGGAATATGACTGGTAAGTATGGCATGAGAACGGCGAGGCCGCCGCAAAAGATGAAGTACCATACGCAACAATAATAGATGGGAGGAATTGTTAGCGAAACGTTTTGATGACGACGGCGCATATCTCTTTCTCTCTCTCTCTCTCAAGCGTTATATCTCTGGCGCCGTGTGCGATGAGCGCAACGCATCGCGGTGAGAGTACGCACGAGCGAAAAAAAGAGGGAGCGAAGTTTGCGTCGCTTTGTTAGCGCGCCAGCGGGTTGCGCGCTCGTTTTTAAAGACTTTGCGATGACTCAGAAGAAAGAGAGTTTCGTTCTTTTTGGTTCGTGCTAACACTACATGTAAATTTTTGTTTTGTTCTTTACTTGGTATTCTCGTAATTTCAAAAATTAAGCGGCCTCTTCGAGCCGTTGGATTAACGCTGCTTTGAGGCCATCGGTAGGGAGGTTCCTCTTTTGTAGTTCGACTTTGAGTTGCGCGACGGTCATTTTGGAGAAATCGACTTCAGATTCGCCTTTTTGTTGTTCAGTTGTCGGAGATGGTGCAGCAGCGTTTTCGGCATCCGCGTCGGCTAACTCGACTGGTTGCTGCTCGGCTTCTGGAACCACCGCTGCCTCTATTGTTTCCCCATGTTGCCCCGTTTGCGCGTCGGCATCAGCGTCGGCAATGGGTTGGTCTTCTTCTGCCGCCGCTGGTGCCCCTCCTTGTTGCTTCTCCGCTCTGTTCTTATTGCCTCTCTCGATAGTTTCGTTGATCAGTGCGACGCATTTTTTCACGTTCTCTGGCGTGCCAACGATGCGAATGGATTGCGTGTCGTTGTCCGCGTGGACGTTGCAATTGGATACTCTTCGAATGCGCGTGATGTTGGCACCTTTACGGCCCAAGACTAGACCGATTTTTCCCGGCGCTTCCATCGTTTCGACGATTTCACCCTCCTTCGGCTCGTAGGATTCGTCTTTATTGTGCTGTTGTCGCTGCTGCTGCTGATGTTGATTCTGTTGTTTTACCGGTAGTGTTTCGCCGTCCTCCTCTCGCGCTCTCTTCGTCGCGTGGCCTAAATAACACAACTCTTGCACCAACAAAACAGCCTCGGCAACCTTCTCCGGAAAACCGTGGTAAGACACCGCTTTCTTCTCGTCCCAAATTTTAAACGAACAGTCCATGATTCGTTGCAACTCTTTATAAGTGTTGAATTTCTTACCGATGATCAATCCTAAGTTGTCACCGACGACTTCCTCGTAACTGACTTTGCCTCGGTCATCAGGTTGAAGTTGGAAGATGAAATCAGTTTGGATCGGCTCGTATGGCGGGATGTTTCTTCTCACCGTTTCCTCTCTGAGTTTATCTATTAACGTGGAGTGTACGATGCCGCCGTCGTTCCCTCGTTGGCGCTTGCCGGAAGAGTTTGGACCAGCCCTGTGATCGTCTAATGGTGGGTAATCATCATCATATCGACCACGTTTCATACCGCTGCCGCCGCCGCCGCCGCCACCAATCGTATGTCTCAAATCTCTGCTATCGCGTTGGTGCGGCGGCCCTCCTCCTCCTCCTTGAGCGGCGGTCTCCAGCCTGGAATCGATTAAATCATTAATAGCTTCGATAGCCATTTGGATTCCACGGGGTGGGCCAGAAATTTCCACCGTAGTCTTATCTTGATTGCAGTTGATTTTGCATCCAGACATTTGCTCCAACCTTTTTACGTTGGCGCCTCTCGGGCCGACGACTAAACCGTTGTTCCCTTCCGTATTCATCACGTAGACGTCGTAGTCGTCGTCTCTAGCTTGTATTGATGGTGGCGCGCGTCTGTCCTCGTACTCTCTTTGAGCCGGCGGTGGCGGTCCACCGGCCGGTAACGGCGGTTGCGCGGACTCTAAACCAGGGTCGGCGTAGCGGTCGTCGTAGTTATGCGGCGCAGCAGCAGCGGCGTTCATTGGCGCCGGTTCTCGGTCGCGGTAATTGTCGCCACCTCCTCGGCCGTATCCACCACCTCTTCCGCCTCCTCGACCCGCATCTAACGGCGGGTACCTGGAATCGTACCTGGAATCGTACCTCGCATCATACGGCGGTTGTTGCTGTCGGTCATAGCCTCTATCGTAGCCTCCTCTGTCGCCTCCTCTATACGACGCCGGGTGTTGACCATACCTGTCTCCACCATATCCTCCTCCTCCTTGCGCTGGTGGATACCTATCGTCGTACCTGTTATCGCCTCGGCCTCCTCTTCCTCTGTCTTGGTATCCGCCTCCTCGGCCGCCTCCTCGGCCGCCTCCGCGACCGCCTCCGCGACCGCCACCGTGGCCGTTATTTGAAAACTGATGCCCGCCATGTTGTGATCTTTGGTTATTATACCTGTTGTTATTTTGGTGATAATTGTTGGATCTCGGCGGCTGTTGTTGTTCCCCGGCGGTATCGTTGTTCTTCGCGAATTGATCCGAAGGTTGTTGTTGTTGTTGATCCTTCGTCACGTGTTCTCGTTGATTCCCGCCTCCTCCTCCTCCTCGTCTCGGCGCGCGATCGGCATCGTCGTCCGAATCGTATCTCTTCTGGTGACCATCACCGCCGTTACCGTGTTGAGGCCCGGCGTTGTATTGCTCGTTGTCCGGATTAAACGGATCTTGTCGAGCAGCGCCGGCGTCGGCGTCCATAATTTCCCCAAAGGATTTTGGATGATGAATTCCGATGTGATCGGAGGAGCGTTTTTTTCCCTCCCAATTCTAAAATCAATCGTCCAAAAGCACAAAACCCCACGACGAAGACGGCACTCGGGATCGATCGATCGAAACTCGATGCGTCACAAAAAGCTCGTTGCGCTCCGCAAAAAAAAAGGCAACAGCAGTAAAAAAGGCGACGCGCGTCTCAAAGCACGGTATATCTATCGGAAAGACGAAGAAGAAGAAGAAATGCGGAAAACAAATGACGAGGCCGGATTTTTAAAGGGCGAATTGAATTCTTTAAAAAAATGCTGCGCCTCTTCGTGTCACCTTTTTCGTCTCCGATATAATTTTTTAAATAACGGAAACAACAACAACAACAACAACAACAACAACAACAACAACAACAACAACACTAAAAAGAAGAAGCCGGTTGAATAATAAAAAGAAGAAGCCCGCACAAAAGGGCGTTCCAAAACAAAACAAAAAACGCTTTAGGAGGTAAAGCGACGTTGCGGAGATGAAGAAGCTTTTATCGCAATCGGGAGTACATACCAGTGATGATGATGTTTCTATTACACGCGCGAGAAGTGGTGGTGTCGTATTGCTCGCGGTCGCGCGGTCGCGGTATAATTATTATTCGCCGACGTTCGACTGATCGATTTGTAACACGGCCATGAACGCCTCTTGTGAAATCTCAACTTTCCCGAACGCTTTCATTCGCTTCTTACCGGCGGCTTGTTTTTTCAATAACTTTTTCTTTCTAGAGATATCGCCACCGTAGCATTTCGCTAACACGTCTTTTCTCATGGCGCTTAATTGCGTACTCGCGATGATTTTGTTCCCGATGGCAGCTTGGATTGGGATTTTGAACTGTTGTCGCGGGATGAGTTCTTTGAGTTTATCCACTAACCCTCGCCCGATGCCGTAGGCTTTGGAGCGGTGCGTAATAGTAGCTAACGGTTCGGCAACTTCGCCGTTGATCATGACGTCTAAACGAACTAAATCGTTTTCGCGGTACTCGTGGAATTGGTACTCCATACTCGCGTAGCCTTTGGATCTTCCTTTCAGTTGGTCAAAGAAATCGGTCACAACTTCGCCGAGAGGGATGTCGTATCTCAAACACGCTCGGTCTTGCGAGAGAAAAGTCATGTCGATGTATTCGCCTCTGCGTTGGGTCGCGAGTTCCATTAATGGTCCGACGTATTCTTTCGGCGTAAATAGCTCGAGTTTGACGAAGGGTTCTTCGATGCGGTCTCGGCCAGCAGCGTCCGGGAGGTCCGCCGGGTTCGCCACCGTGAGCTTTTCACCGTTCGACATGTAGACGTGATAGACTACAGATGGCGCCGTGGTAATCAAATCGAGATTGTACTCTCTCTCTAATCGTTCTTGGACGACTTCCATGTGAAGTAAACCTAAAAAGCCGCATCGGAATCCGAAACCCATCGCCGAAGACACCTCTGGTTCGTAATTCAAAGACGCGTCGTTCAGTTGCAACTTTTCCAAAGCGTCTCTTAGATCGTTGTATCGATCTGTATCGGTCGGAAATAGACCGCAATAGACCATCGGAACAGCTTCGCTGTATCCCGCTAACGGTTTCTCCGCACGATTTTTCGTGAGCGTAATCGTATCCCCTACTCGCGCGTCCTTGATGGATTTAATACCCGCGACACAATACCCGACATCCCCTGGACGCAGCTTTTTCACCGGAATTTTGTTTGGTTTCATCACGCCAAGTTCCAGCACGTCGTATTTTGCCCCGGTATTCATCAATTCAATCTTATCCCCGACGTTGACTTCTCCGTCGAATACTCGAAAGACGACGACGACGCCTCTATATGTATCAAAATATGAATCGAAAATCAATGCTCTGAACGGTTCGTTTTCCACGGGTACTCTTGGCGGTGGTACCAACCGCACGATGTCCTCTAAAATGTCATCCATTCCAATCCCTGCTTTCGCCGAACACTGCACCGCCTCCGTCGCGTCCAATCCCAAAACGTCTTCTATTTCCTGCGCCACTCGATCGCAATCCGCCGCCGGTAAATCAATTTTATTCAAAACCGGCACGATTTCTAAATCATTTTCCAATGCCAAGTATACATTCGCTAACGTCTGCGCTTCCACGCCTTGACTGGCATCGACAACCAGCAAAGCTCCTTCGCACGCCGCCAAGGACCTCGACACTTCGTACGAAAAATCCACGTGTCCGGGCGTATCGATGAGATTCAATACGTACGTTTCTCCGTCTTTTTTGCTCTTGTAATTCATTCTGGCCGAGTTTAACTTGATCGTAATCCCTCTTTCTCGTTCTAAATCCATCCCATCGAGCAATTGTGCTTGCATGTCTCTCTGCGCGACCGTATCGGTAATTTCTAGAAGTCGGTCTGCGATGGTCGATTTCCCGTGGTCGATGTGCGCGATGATGGAAAAGTTTCGGATTCTTTCCGGCGGAACCACTAAAATCCCGCCTTCGTTCAAAGTCGTCTCTTTCGACACGGCGGACGACGACGACGACTTCGCGTTCCCGGCCGCCGTTGCCGCCGTCCTCCCACTCCTCCTCCTCCTCCTCCTCTCGTCGTTTTGAAGTCTCAAAGTCGTCCCCAAAACGGCGCCGTCGCCCCCAACACAAAACAAGGAGGGTCCTCTTCCTCGATTTTTTTTTGCCGTCGTCGTCGTCGTCGTCGTCGTTCTGCTGCTGCTGCTCGTCGAACAACAACAACAACAACACAAGGGGTCCCCCACCATCTGCGCGGCTGCTGCTGCTGCTGCTCCTCGAGGATCCATCTCAGTACTTTTGTCTTCAGAGCAAAGACCAAGCACACA
>MDSZ01226258.1_pt1 | contig 14316 bp, 8 predicted proteins | sample 811201 | NCBI WGS metagenome assembly MDSZ01 (sample SAMN05326647, study PRJNA326480) | marine metagenome | isolation source: seawater | place: Indian Ocean: North | collected 2010
ATAGGGGCAAACGGGCGACCAAATCGGTTAATTGGCATTGGAGCAGGGTGCATGTTTTCACCATCCTTCTCGCTTGGTTGGCACCAATAATTACGGAAGCGGCCTCCATGTCCGATTAAAAATTCGGGTCGGTAGGGAGCCTGTGCGCGTGATGCGTCTAACCACACACAGAAGTTGCGACCGGAGGCACCGGGAACAGTTGAGTGAATAACGACAGAATAGCCCTCTTTTCCGTCTTCATCAGTGACAATTCTTCCTAAGTGCGCTCGCATATAGCCCATGTGAGTCCCACGGTCATGACTGCCGAAAGCCGTGTCTTTATTCCAAAATGGAGCAGGGTCATGTGTAGACCCTGTGGCTGCAAAGTCAGCATGCTGGTGCCTTGCTGTCGGGTCTTTGATGCGACCTGTATTAACAGAAGTTTCGCCTTTGCCCAAATCAAATCGCTCACCCTCACCTAAATACTGGTCAGCAGGACGCCGAGCGTGAGTGCGTCCGTTCTTTGCACCCGCTTGATTGATGAGCCGTACAACCTCCTTTGCAGCCGCCTCAATATCAGTCACCCCTTCTTTGACACCTACTTCGCCCAAATCAATCACAAGGCGACGGACAAAGTCCATGTTTGTCCAGTGCGGAAGGTGCTGGAGGCGGTCTTCTTCATGCGTAGATAAATCAAGTGCTGATGCACGAATGCCCTTCATGGACAAAAAGGCAGGGATGACCCGAGTACCGTCGGGCGTATCAAAGAATGTAGCCCGCTCAAGCGAGTCTTTGAGTATCTGCTGATGCAGTTTATTGGCACTGGTGGTGTTGATGACAGCCTCTTGCGTGCGTGGTATAAGTGAACTTACTTGCGGAGTCTGCTCGTGATAGCCTGTAGCATGGCTTCCAATTGCTACATTTGCGTTCCATGTGCTGTTGTGAACCATTGATGCTTCAACAAACTCGGACGGAGTGGTTGACGCCAAGTGTTTGTTCTGTGAGGGGAATCCTGCCGCAACATCAATTCCCGAGTTTCGTTGGTCATTATCATGAGTTCCTGCTCCTTGAGTGTCCGTGCCTATTTTGACTGCTGCTGGACTTGATTGGACTTGCATGTGTAAGTCTTGGAACGCAATGAACTCTCGGTCATGCGCTACATCGTAGAGTAGCACTCGCGCATGTTCTTCGGTGCACTGATAAGGGTCAAGGTAAGCCACAACAGGAATATCGGCGGACAGTCCCAGCGATTCATAATTTAATTCAATTGTTTTATTCACATGCTGTACAAAGTTTCGGGCCGTCTCCAAACAAGAGTTCCCAATCAAGAAGTTCTCCATGGGCAAACTGCTACGAGGCGCTGCTGCCAAACTACCTTCGCCGCCAAGGAAGCCTTCCCATACTTCCGCTTCATTTAGTGTACCCCTGCTTTTGCAGAACAAACCTTCCGTGGCGTGAGGGTTGGTATAATGCATGTTCATCCACACTGTATCTCCAGCACGCAGACCGCCCGGGCAATACGGATTGGCCCAAGCAGTATTGAGGAAATATTCAGTGCTTACTTCGGGGAATTTGGATGTTGTAGTGTGTACATCTATGAGTGTAATTTCAGTTCCGGCTGGAGGGTTGAAGCCGGAGTCAATTGAAACCAATGCTAACGAATTGTCAGTGCGAGTGTTGTAATGAGCATGCTTAAAGGCACTTGCAGTGGTATCGTAATACCGCACACGATAGGCATAATCGCTGTTGGCAGTTATGTCAAGAGGGAAATCCGACCCGTCTTCTAACACAAGAGTAGGGCTGCTAAAAGAAGAAACGATGCCTTTAGCACGCTTGTTTTTGATGCGTGCCAAATGTGGATTGATAGTTGGTCCTGCTCTAAACTCAACCGCACTGACATACTGTTTGAGGCCATAATCAATATTCCCACCCTGCGTCATGGCGTTTGCTCGGTCAAAGTAGAATGAATCCCGACCTTCATAGCCCGCACTGGAGACTAAGGGGTTGTCAGCCACTGCTTTGTAATTCAAGTTTTCACTGTCAAGTGGCGGCATGATTTGCACACCTACTTGTAACTCCCGCTTGAAGCCCGAAGAAAATGCCCAGTTATCATCGGCAGCAGCATTTCCTGCCACTTCCAAATAGCCCGGCGTACCGGAGGCGACGCCGCTATACATGACCCACTCACCGTTTGCCATGTAAGCCGTACGCAATCGTAAAGCGCCGTTGATGTTGGCTACAGACACAGGGATTGACGGTAATGAAGCAAACACATTAAAATTGGTCACATAAATTCGGCGATTAGCAGCATCGTACTCAGCACTTACAGTTGTGCCCTCTCGGTGACTTTTGTCCGCAACTGAAACAGAATATGCGCTGTGAATCGCAGGGTCTTCGGGCGAAACGCTAACAGGTCGCCGCCCTACCGGATTGGGTGACCACGAAGGAGCAGTGTAAGTTGCATCCAAATGCAACTTCATGCTGTTGTCGGGGCCGGGGAAAATACCATCTCTCTCATTGTCAAAGAAGAAGTCTTTGAAAAGTGGAATCTCAACCATAGCACGGGTACTGGCATATTGTGTGCCAAGTTGGTAATCATGCTGAACACTGTTTAGTGACTGGAACATACGGTCGTTAACAGTGGTGCCGTCATGCACAACAGCCCCTTCATCAAATTTATCATCTACATGTAAGTTATCGCCTACTACAACGGCTACAGCAGTTTTCCAAGCCGCAAAGGAATCTAACTCTCGCCCATCAAAGTCAAGAAATTTTCCGGAGCCACGATGCCCAGTACCCGAAGCAAAGGTGAATACAGAGCCGGTTTTGGAGGCGTATTCTGCGGAAGCGAAAACATTGTCCGTACCTGTGTCAGTAGAGGCTGGCTGTTTCAAATAGATACGACCAGCCTGTGGGAAGCAATAAGTTCCCCATGATGCCAAGTCTGTAGCAGAGTTATTAAGAGGAACAACATTGATGGTTGTTGAACCAAGGGTACTGACCTTGGTCACACAATCTCGCCGCAGTGACCAGCCAAGTCGTGAAACAGCACTGGGGCTGAATGTGGGCTTGGTGTTGACTGCACCTTGACCGGGGCCGCCCATGGTCATGGTGACAACAGGAGCACCGGGCATAATCTCCTTGACAACAAACGAGTCGGGTGCACCGTCGCCTTTGACATTGACTGAGTTGGACAATGCGTCAGCCACCAGCCCATGGGCTCGCAAGGTAATGTCGTTCCCCACTGCTGTAGATTGAAAGTCCAACACCTTGCCACGGGACATGACATACTCCACTGTGACCTTATTTGGCGTGGTAGAGTCTTCTTCAAGCGTAAGCATTTTTGACAACTGGTTGAAGCGAGAGCGGTCACTTGGCTGAACAACCAATCGTACCCTACTACCTTCACCTCGGTGACTGATAATGTCAAACACTTCATTGATTGGTGTGCCTTGATTGCTGTTGCTACGAGACTGACGAATAGGTTGGTAGAACAGTTCTTCTCTGTGAACAACTGCTGCCGTACTTCCCGACGAAATGCTGATACTCGTAGCACTTAGGGCAGATATTTCTCCCAACTTTTGACCATACAGGCTGTAAAGTGGGGTACCGACAGCAAATACCGTAGTAGCGTCAACGCCACTGACGGTGAAGTTGGTCGTGGATGCAGCGTAGCCTCCTGCATTGTTGACGAGGACACCCGTACGAGTACGACGATTGCGTGCGAATTTTGCTTTGAAATTACCATTAGTGTCAACTTCGGCTCCGAGGTCTTCTACTTCGGACGGACCTACAATCAGTTTATGGAAATACGATGGGCGTGAGTTGTCGTCATAAAACGCAGTGGGTATAATGCTCGGAGCAGTCTGTGGACTGTCCGAAGAGTGCGACGGCAAGTAGTTCTTAGGTGACTTGGTTTCGTCCAGCGACCCTTCATGTAGCGTCCCTTCTGTATCATCGCCAATCAAGTCTCCGTCTCCAAAGTAAAAATCCGAAGACGCGTCAAACTCAATGACGCCACCGGGTGCATAAAGCACAGCGGTTCCCGCAGCAATGTCAGTATGCATGATGTCCAGCACTCGTGTACCCGAAGTCACCTCCACACTGGCTTTAGGTACAGTCTTGTTAACAATCAATGCGCTGCCATCAAGCGTTGTCCGTACAATGGCACCAGTCACTGCGGCTGTTTGGAAGGCTGAGGTGGGTGCCGAAGAAAAAGTAAGTGTGGCAGGCGAATGGCTGATAGTTACCGTAATAGATGATGCCCCTGCGGCCTCGGAGCCAATGAACACTTTATCGGCCGTCGTTGTACCTGTGTCCTTGCCAAAGGCCTTCGTGCTCTGTAGAGTGATGACACTGCTGCTGTAGTTTGCTGTTAAGCGGCCCGTGGCAGCGTACTGCAAGCCTGTGCCACCGAAGTCAATCGCTTCGTAGTGAACTTGCACAAAGGGTGCATAATCGTGAGTAGCCAGTGTTGGAAGTTTGAGGATAGCGACACGAGGCTCCGACGAAGGCGTAAGGTGTCGGGTATGCTCGGCACCAGTGGGCTCAGTGTCTTGCAAACCTTTGAGGGCAAAAGGCTCAGCGTCAAAGTTAGCCCCACCAATAGCGAGTAGTCCACGCTGTGCATCAGCGATGCCAGCCATACCATTTTCTACGATTTGCGTTGGCGTTGAAGTAAAGGTAGCCTGTGCGACAGAAAAATCACCAACCTCGTCATGAAATGCTACTTCGGAGCCAGCGACTACAACATCCTTCAATTGACCGTACCGACCTGTAAAGGTGGCCTCCATGACCTGTGCTACAGCATCTACGGATTGCTCTACAAAGGCAGCGTTCGCCTTGGGCAGCATACCCATGAATGGGTGGCCAGCAACATGGTTCAGCGTGTGGCGACCAGTATGGCCAATCAAGAACTTGTCATCCATCCGTGTCGTTGCTGAAAACTTGCTGTAATCGTTATCGGTAATGGCCATCGTTGTTGAGAACATGATGCCGTGATTTTGTAGGTCACTTTCGTCAATCAACACCTGCCCCTGCCGGTGAGAGAACTGTGTACCTGTCCCGACCTTTTGGTTCGGATTATCTGCTCCGGAGTCCACCAAGCAGTCTCCAGTGACAATCACACCAATACCAGCACTATGGGCCATTAGCGCTCCTCGGCGACCTGTACTGGCATTTGAAGCAAAGTCCAAGTGAATACTTTCTACAGTCATGGTGCCAGCAGAAGCGTCTACGGCAGTAATACGCATACGCTCGGGCGCTTCTCGGTTTGGAATACCCGTGTCGTTGTTGTATCCCAAGGGATTGATGAGGAGATTGTAAGGAACATGTGGGATTGAAACAGTAGAAGTCACGCCTGCACTGGTCGTGCGAGTCACAGCGTAGTTCCCTGTTGACTGAGGTGAGGTGGTCAAAGTGACTGATGTCTCGCCGGTTTTCCCAGTGAATGCATCAACCAATGTTTGAGCAAGTGTTGTCCCAATACTGATAGATGAGGACGCCCCTGTTTGAGCCGAAATAGATGGCAGGTCAAGAATTGTTGTGAACGGCTCTACTGGCTCTTCAAATCGCCATAACCCAATCGTACTGTCGCTCTTGATAGGCATTTCAAAACGAGACGCAGCGTCGGAGGCTCCGCGCATCCAATGGACGGCTTCAATGACGCCACGATACTCTCCACCTGTGCCGCCAATACTGAGAGCCGTAGGGTAAAGCACGAGTTCGTGGTCTTCTTTCAATTGGCGCTGAGCCACAACTGTGCCATTGATAGCAAGCGAAAGTACACGGCGGTCAAAAGTCGCTGTGACCAACAGCAGTTCTCGGTGCCCCAAGTTAAGGGCTGTGAGGTCATTCTTACCTTTGTCTTGTGCATTGAATGCGTCGTGCACATCGTCGCCTGCTTGTGGAAAAGTGATACCATCCCAATAAGCAATTTGTCCATCGGGGCCCGAAATACTGTTCGCAGTGCTCAGTGTAAAAGTATTCACGGCACCATTGTTGGCGTTTCGCAATTGAACTTGAAAGTGCGCTGGACCGGGGCTGGACGGGCTACCTACAATTAGCCGGCAGATGTTTTCTTGTTCCCACACAATGCCTCCGGAATCGGGGATGACCCACGCCTCAAGTGTAAACGAAGAAAGTGAATTGAGTGGCGACTGATTGTTCAAATCACTACCTTCATGCAATTCACCAAAGTTGCTACGAAAGTTCATGCGAGGGACAGTAACACCATCAGTGATGCCGTTAAAGAATAGAGCGTGACTTGGCTTCATCAACAATGACATCAAATCACCCCTATTACATGGTCCGCACTGACTACTTGTAAATCAAACCTGTAGTAGTTTTCCGCCCCCTCTTTGGTCATGTGAAATGATTCGGGTATGACTGAGATACCGCCACTGTTAAGCGTCGCACCTCGCGCAGTGACTTTAGTCCAAGCATCTCCAATAACATCGCCAACGCCGTCTATTGAAAACCCAAGGGCAGTTTCCATAACACCGCTGAAAAAGCCGGGCGATTCTTCTTGCCCACTTTGCTCAAAAGCACCAATATCCATTGGTTGGGTGCTGGGACGAGTGTTGCGAAGCGACCCCTTTTGCAAAGGTGAGACTTTACCAGCGGTCAAAAAGAAGTTCCGAACCACAGGTGAGATTTCGTTGGAGGTGATGAGAGAGTTGTAAGGAATTTGAATACCTCGCAAGAGGTCTTTGTCTTTGGTGCTGTTTGCCAGTAAGCCAAGCAAATTTTGGGCTTTATCGCCAGCACTCATTGTTATGTCTGTTAACCCGTCCGAAGTGCGCTTTTGCACGGTAATAGAAACATTTCTCCCAAGCCCCGTTCTCATAGAAAAGTATGGTGTATAACGCACACCGTCATTGATATAGGCGTCCGTTAATGTCAGCGTGGCGTCCGAAACGGCGCTGTTAAAAGCATCCGTTACTCGCTTTCCACCCAGTCCGTCCACACTACTTGTTTTGGTAATTTCAGTGGTCAATTGAAGAGCATCCTGTACGATGAGTGCAAGTGTACTGGCAGGATTGCCATTACTTGGGGCATAAAGAACACCGCCGACTGGGACATCAATTTGCACTGGTCCTGTGTTTTCTGCTAAATTGTACGAGGCATTGACAGAGGGCGTTGCCGAGCCGCCTGCTCGGTTGGACATTGAAGCAGTGAATTGCAGTCGCAGAAAATTCCCCGTAAGAAGCGAGTAGCCTCCGTTGGGCGAATTGTAGCGCCAATAGGCCGGTAATAAGCCAACGACCGAAGTTTGAAGGTTGGTCTGTAAGGCGTTGTTCTGTGTGTTGACAACAGGCACTGCTGTCGGCAATAGAGAAGAGAAATCTATAGCAAGTGAAGAAGGGGCAGAAGTAGAAAGAGCACTTATAGGGTCGTCTTGGATAATGCCCTGTATGCTGATAATGATTTGTGGAATGTTGGTATCAATCGCTGCCCGGTACGAACTGATAGGTACAGGGAACGCTGCCACTGTCCGCTCGGCTACGATGTTAATGTCAGTAGCATCTACATAGACTTCATGGCGGTCAATTTCGCCAAAAATCAGTCGCAGTGGAATCATTATATCACCTCACAGAATAAAGTCGGACGCAATCATTTGTAGTCGGAAATTGTAAACATTGGACTGGGCTTGATGCTCAAGTTGAAGGTCCGTAATAATCGCCTTGATACCCTTGGTCCTTGCACCGTTGTGCACTGGACTGAATGTGTCACTGGTTGGGTACACATTGCTGGAAGCCAATTTAGCACTCGTTGGCATATTTTTACCGTGTGTGATAAAGAAGTTACGCTGTTCCTTCAATTCAGTGGCTGAGGTAGCCGAAGAATCGTAGGGGATTTGAATGCCCAAAATGTAATCTCCTTTGTCACTGGCCTCATAACTACGCAATCCTTCAACGAACTCTACAGCCGCTTGTGATAACTCACTTGGTGTACCGGAGTTGGGTTGAAAGTTTTGACTGTTGGCCACGATACCAAGAAGGTCTTGGGCCTTATCGCCTGCGGACTTGACCTTTTTACCGGCCCGACCACCAGTGAAGCCAGTTGATTCAAAGTCAATTGAGTATGGAATGTTGTCTTGAATGGTACCTTCCAGCGCCCCAAACTCTACATCGGTCTTCTGCGTAATTGTGATAAAAGTTTGCGAGAGGTTTGTGCCGGTAGAAATCACCGTTGAATACACATCTCCTACCTCTTTACCTTCCGATGCATCTACATCCCGGCTACACATCCCTCCGACACTGGTGGGTGAAGTGCTGGTAAGTGCGCTACTCACAATATGCGTCAAAATTTCGGAGGGTGAAGTAGCCCCACCAATGTCCCGAGCCGCACCGTTTTTGAAAGCAGGTGCAGTTTGGTCAAACATGTGCTTGACAGGTATAGCGACTACGGGCATGGTATCGTTCAAAATAGATGAATAGGGTAAATGAGAGGCAGCGAGGATTTTAACAGCGTGCCCATTTGTCGGTGTGGTGGCAGCATCATCGTGCAGCGTGATAGTAGAAGAAGTGACACTCTTAACCGCTCCGAAAAGGTTTGCAGAAGAGCCATTACCAGTGATAGTGAATGCACGGTTTTGAGCATCGGTGTCTTCAAACCATTCCCTTGGGTCGCCTCCTGTCACGGTGATGGTGCGAGTTGAACTGTTGTAACTGTCAACGAGAAGGTTTGTCGTTCGGAAACGATTGACATACGCATACGGTTCTTGGACCGAGCCGCTACGCCTGCTATCAAACACGAAGCGAATATGGCGGCTGCCGACAGGCTCATCCGTTTTGTACCAATAGCCAACAGGTAGGTCAAAGTATTTCCCGTGCAAAGCACTGAGATAAACAGTGTGCGCTTGGTCTTGTGTAGTAGGAGGCATGGTAGGTAAGGTAGGTCCTATGTGACCAAATTGAGCGTATGCGGCACCGCTGTTTCTGTTTGAGTTACCGGTAGCAAGAAGGTCCCCCACAACATCAGAGGGAGATTGGCCATTACCGCCCGGGCTGGGAAAAGGCGTGTCGCAGCCAAAGTCCATGGTGGCCGTAGCAAACTCGGATTTTTCTTGACCTTTGTCATCTACAAATGTCCCCTCCAATTCCAGCATAACGGCTGCCATGTTGAGTTCAATGCCAAACTTCGCACCGTCCGTGAAAGGTGTCGTGATAGCCGAAGAAGTTCGGTCCACGACAAACTCTACCTTGTGGGCCAAGAGTTCAATGGTGTCACCATCCTCTCGCACAAGTCGGACAGGCAATTGCTCTACCATATCAAATACCTCTGCTCACTCCACTGTTCTGCAACGAGCCGCCCATTTTAGAGCGTAATTGCTTGGACACCATTGCCCCAAGTTCTTCTGCAAGTTTCTTCTTGTCACTTCGGTCGGTGATGCCGGACACATCAATTTTGATAGCGCCGATATTGACATTTTGGTTTTGCTCTACTGAGCCGGCTGGCTGAGTTTGCATAGGCCTATCAATTTGCTGAGGCGGCCGGAACGCTGTTTGCTGCGCTTCTTCTAACACACCCTGCACATTGCGCATAGGCTCAATGCTTTGCATTTGGCGCAGGGCCTCTCGCAAGTCACGAGTACGGGTGTGCGAGACATTCATGATGCGGTTGAATCCGCTAAGTTCGTCTCGCAACCTCGTCATGTTTTTCGTAGAATCGTCGCTGTATTCGGCAAAGCGGCGCATGGAATCAACCGTGCGTGGGTCAAGGTTCTCATCCATGGTCCATCACTCCAGCGGGGGCACATAATCGTAGCCCAAGTAAACTGCATCATCTCGTTGTGCTTCTTGCTTTTTCCTCATCGCCACTGCCCAAGCAAGCAGTTGTCGTGCATCCTGTGGTCCCAGTTCTCTCACCTCTTTCAATCCCATACTGTAATGTGTCATCAACAGATATTCATTTCCTTCTCTTTGTAAGCGAAGCCAGTCGGTCGTTTGTTTACCCGTTATAAAGTCTACAACGGCGCTGACTTCGCCTCCCGAAAACTGAGCCACTCTACAACTTGGTCGGGATGCGGCACCAGTTTTCTTAATGCCATACCTTCTGTGATGGTCAAATCCTTGAAAGAAATGTCGTTGGGGACATCAAGCCACATGTCAAATGCGGTGAGCCAGTATTGAACGAGATTGAACTCGGGTGCAGAAAACAATGTTGCGAGTGACTGAACCTCAAAGAAAGTCGGCTCACGAACACCGACCTCCACAGTCTCTCCATCAATGTCAATTTTTGTCGTCTTGGTCTTCCTCGTCATACTCACTCACTTCGTCGTTTGAGGCAGCCTCTTCCGAGGGGTCCTCTTGAGAGTCTGTCGCCTGCTCTTCCGAGGGGGCGATGTGCTCTCCAAATGGGTCATCCGAAGCACGGCCTGCTTCGGGGTTGAATAGTTCATCCTTAACGACAGCCTCGTCCCCGTCCTCCGAACGAGGGTGCAGTCGTGAAGGGCGTTTCATAGGCATGGTATCACTCAACAGTGGAAAAGGGTGTCGGTGCTAATGACCTTGATGTTCTTTGGATGAATCATGACACGAGAATGCAGCAGGCCCTTGTCGTCCGGTACAGGGATAGGGGCTTGTGTAATGACATAATCATCAATGAGAATGCGCATCAGTTGTGCGGAATTGTCTGTACCTGTGCTCGGCTTCGTAAACACCATTTCAATGATGGACGCATCCGAGTTTACTGTACCACCCACCTCTCGGTGTGTGCGCAACTCGTGCCACAGCAACGGGTCACGGATGATGATGTCCATTTCCAATTCAAACTCTTCACGACCTTCCCGAATGACCGATGCGTTACGAGTGCCACCATACGGGACTTGCTTGGTTGAGCGCTTTGCGCTGTCAACTGTTTCGGGCACGGGTGTACCACCAATGGTGTGGAAAGTTTCTACACCAGTCTTACCACGCAATTCAAAGGTGGAGACATAGCCAATGTTTTGGTCAAAGGCCGTGATGGTGCCGTTGTAAAACATAAACGGCTTTTCCGAACCAAGTGCAATACCCGATTCTTTGCGCCCCTTTGCGTCCGAGGCTGTGTTTTGGAACATGCGGTGCGCTGTGTATCGGTCACCGGGATTAGAAGCGTCTAGTCGCCCTGTATCAGTATAGCACGAAAGAGCGTTGAAAATGCAACGATACTTGACCTCTGCATCAGTCGTCGCCGTCAGTTCCCACTCTACAACCTTACAGCCTCGGAAAATACGCGTCAACTGTTTGGAGTCAGTGGACGAACCGGGCGTGTTACTGCTTTCACTTGCGCCATTGAATGACCCTACATCTCGGTTACGAATACTGTGTTCAATGCAGAATGAAGGGACTGTTTCTGCCGAGAATAGCAGGCGGTGAACAGGGTTGTCAATACGCCCATTTGCATCCACATGCGGGCTGCCCGTTGAAGCGTCCGAAGCAAAACGAAAAGCCTGTATGCCATCGGTCGTTTCATGCTGGTAGTAGATAGGGTCGTCAAGGAATAGTCGGTAGTCACTGCTAACTTCCTCAATAGCCACAACCCGACGAATCTCACTTGAGCGGGCTTGGTCAAAGTGATGGCTGTCGCTGGTGAGCGTAGACGATGAATCCGACGAAGGCCAGTATTGGGAGGACGAGCCTTCCACAGCCTTGTAGTAGACTGTTGGAACAAGAGTGGTGTCGGGGAACAAAACATAGTCACCGACAGCAAGGGTATGGTCGCCCCCAAATGTAAGGCTGCCTACATCTGCATAAGTTTGACCGGGGGTAATGGGGCCACGCAAAATCCCAGCCTTATCGTAACCGTGCGTCCCAATCATGGTGGCAGCATCCACGACTTCACGACCAAGACTGTAATAGAGCCAACGAGGACTGTGCAAAGGCATCTCTACTTGACCGCCTTGATGGTGAACTTTACCGGGTTGCTGAATAGCAGGTTGGCGGCCGAGGCCAACGACATGGTGCTTGAGCAATTCCACTGTCGTGTCGGGCAAGACCATGTGCGAGGCCAATCCAATGAACTGGTCAATGGTTGACACTTCTTTTGACGATGCGGCATTGGCGTGATGAACAAAATCGGACGCACTCAAAGTCGGCATACCAAGAGAATGAATGAACAAAGCGTCGCCCGTACCGCTAACTCGGCTCGTAGCATGCTCAAGAGGAGGGACAATTTTGAGTTGGGTGGTGGTGCTTCCTACAGTGTGGTCTACGATTCGGTAGACACGACTGTTGAACCCATCGTTGTAGAAATTGGAAAAATTGTTATTGGACGAACCAGCCTTGTGAAAGGTCAACTGCTGGCCAATGAGCATACCGAGTGGCACTTTGAGGATTGGTTTAGAATTTTCAAAAATAGTGTTGTTGTTGTTGTGCGAAGTGCCAACAAAGGTTATCTCGGTGTAGTCCGGATTGCTGGCTGTCCATGTCGCCGACCAAGTGCAGGGCTCGCCATGCTGGATGTAGATACCTGTCTCATGGCCCATGAGAACTTCCGAGACATCACCTTTGTACGCTTGACTCGCCGCCATTCATCACACCCCCACTGGGTCTGCTAACACAACCACCTCTACTTGAAAGGTGTGGCGAAACAGTCGCTTGGTCCTGTCACTCAAATCCGTCCTCGTCTTGAATATCATGCGGTCATAGTTGACACCATCACCCTTGCGGTCAACATGAACCAATCTACGAATTTCGTTCTCCAAGGACTGCAAATGTGAGTGGCTTTTAGCCGTGCGTACATCAACTGTGATGTTGATACGAGTCATAACGAAGTTGTAAAGCAGGTCGGGAACATCCTCGTTGTGGGCTGTTTCGTAAGCAAATACAAAATCGGAACGCTGGAGGTCCGAACGCTTACCTCGCTCCGGCTTGACCGAAGCAATGTGCTCAATCACTGGTTTGATGTTATTGGTGTTCGCCCGGTTCCATTTCCGTAGCGTTTCAAGCACAAGGTCAACGGCCTCTTTTACCATGTGCCCACCTCACTCAAACACAACAACCTCAATGTAACGGCGCAAAATAGCCTCAGCCTCTTGCTTCCACATTGTGGCCTTTTGAGTCAACGGGATATTTTCACTTCCTTCGGGGATGAGGACTGAGCGGTCGTCTGCCATGAGGAGGTCCACAGCCACCAGTTTTGTAGCCGCCTCTTCAATAGCCTGCTCCACATAACGCTCACCGTAAATGTAGGACACCTTGATAGCGTTGAACTCAAAGAACGGGTAGGAGTTGTTGAAGTAAATAATACCCATCTCGGAGTCAAGCCACCAGTCTTTGAGGCGGGCTTGGTCACCACCAGCATCCGAAAACGCACCGATGTCCGACTGGAAGTAGTATTGAGTCAACTCTGTACCAGCCGTGTCCAACTGTGTGAGGTTCGCTCCTCCGCCGACGACAGCAACACCTGTGAAGGTTGTGTCTGTTTTACCGGTGTAGGAAAACACACGCGTGGAAGCGCCATTGACAATCATCAACAGCCCTTTGGATGGGAAAGTGCTGGTAGAATCTACTGAGAATGTGGTGCTACCAAGGACACGGGTGCTGGTCCTGTAGATGTTTTGACCAACCGGTATTCTGTCTTCGGTGGCTATGAGGGCTGTAGTAGCGATGACATAAGCACCGGCAGAGCCGCCCATGAGTTTAACTGTACCAATGGACTGTCCGGCGGAATTGTAAAGCACATCCCCCACTTCAAGTACGGTAGTAGGATTTGCCGCACCACTGTGTAAAGTGATTTCTGTGTTTGGCTCCGAGGCGAGAGCGTAGTCGGTATAAGAAGCGACTTGAAGCCCCGTATCACGGTTTGTATTTGCCGTCTTTGCCGAGCGACTGGCGTTATCCGAGACGACCATGTTTGACAAATCGGTAGAAGCAATCTGCAATGCTTCGCCACCTTTGGTTTGTCGCATGCTGGTGAGTTTGAGTTTGCCGTTACCGTAGTCAGCATTGGCGCTGGCGAGCACTTCGTTGTGGACGGCGATGTTGGATGTAGAGCCTTCCAAAGTAAAAGTGGGGCTGAACTCTACAGCCGCCTTGCTCACACGGTCCTCTTTGTTGATGAGGTCAGCGAGGTTCTGTGCCGTGGACACTTTGTCAAAGTCAGCCCGCCAGTTTGTAGTTCCTGTGCCGACGCTCAGTGTGGCGATGGAGCCGTTGCCGATGGCAAAGTAGACGGAATCGCTAGCAAGTCCTTCGTGGTCAACGATTTCAAGGCGAGTCTCGGCTGAGCCAATCTCACGATAGTTCTCACCCTGCCACATCTCAAGGCGTAAAATCTGCTGAATGTTGCGGAAAAGAAGTGGAGTCGTACCGACATAGTCCGTGAAGTATCGGCGGCGATAGGGCTTGTAGG
>MDSZ01239027.1_pt1 | contig 14312 bp, 15 predicted proteins | sample 811201 | NCBI WGS metagenome assembly MDSZ01 (sample SAMN05326647, study PRJNA326480) | marine metagenome | isolation source: seawater | place: Indian Ocean: North | collected 2010
AAGAAATTGATGGTGCTGCTTTAATTTATATTGCGACACTATTCGTTAGAAATATTACTGATATTGAATGGGATGATATTGCAGAGTCGGGACCTGCTGTTCTTGCGATGTTAGCTATGCCATTTACATATTCTATTTCTCATGGAATAGCTCTGGCATTTATAGCTTACGCTGCCATTAAAATCCTTACTGGTAGATTTGATGTAAGCCCAGCTATTTGGGTAATTGCTGCACTAAGTGTGGTGAGTTTCGCAGTAGCTTAAAAGATAATTTTTTGAAAGAGGCGGTCTAAATTTTTAGATCGCCTTTTTTATTTTTGGTGTTTTTTTTTAATTTCCTCAATTCTTATTTCTTCATAAATCTCAAAAGGTTGAACGATCCATGGATTTTCGTTTAATCTTGAAGCGCAATAATCAGGCTCAAATGTAGATTTTTTTTTTTTCCATAAAGTTGCTGTTTTAATTTCTTTTATCTTGCCTTTTATTGGCTCATATTTTTTTAACCAATCAATACTTTTATTAAAAGTTATTCCTGTATCAGACAAATCATCACAAAGTAAGATTCTTCCTCCCATATTTGGGGCAATTGAACTCATCTCTCTTGAAAAAACTATATCACCTTGTTCATCCTCAACACCTTTCCCACTGTAGGACTCAACAGCTAAGTATGCACATTTAAGTTTAAATATTCTACTTAAAACATCAATCATAGGAGCAGCACCTCTCATGATACCAATAAGTATGTCAGGCTTATATCCGCTCTCATCAATCATGATAGCTAGTTTTTCAACTGTCTTATTATAATCATTCCAGCTAACAATTAATTTATCAGACATTTTTTAGATTACTTTTTGAATATAAAAATAATACCAGCTAGTACTATTAAAGCAATTATTGATATTATTAAAAAACTTATCTTGTGGATATTTCTACCTCGTAAATTAAAGTAATGTCTTGCCAAACCGGAAATTATTCCAATTATAACTAGAATTGCCCAATTGTATTTATGATAAACAAGAAAACTATAATGGCCTGATAGCATTATAAATAGGACTAAAAAGGTTGAATAGTTGTTATGAATAGATCTTTGTTTTGCTGCTTCGGATAAGCTCATATCAAATTTTTTTGATTTTTTACTACTGTTTATAATGTTCATTTGGTTCGGAATTATAACTGTAAAAACATTAGCAAACATGTTTGATCCAATAATTAAACCAACACTTAAAAATGCAAATTTTGGACCAAAAATTTTTGTTAAACCAAAAGATATAATTATTAATAAGATTAACATTGTTGAAACAAACAAAAAATCATTCTCAATCAATTTTGATTTGCATAAGTAATCATATATTAGCCAAGATAAAAGCATCGATAATACCGAATATAAAATTGCACTTGTTGGAGAAATTAACAAAACTCTTTTATCTACCATTAATATACCTGCATTATAGTAATAAATTACAAACAAAAGTAGAATTCCTGTTATAAATGTTAAGTAACTTTGCCATTTAAAAATGACGAGCTGTTTCAAATAAATACTTTCAGGAGATTTTTTTAGTCTAGTTAATTTATAAAAAAATCCTGAGTGCATAAGATAGCCTTCACCGTCTATATCTTTACTTGTGATTTTTTTATTAAGCTTATTATCCAAATAATTAAATAAGAAACTATTACCTACCCACAAAATTGCAAAAAGGACGTGGCCCCATCTTAAAAGGACCTCAGACCATTTAATTATATAAGTTAGTATATCCATTTAATATTTAATTTTATCCTCTTTATTATCCCAGATCTTAAATGCCTTTAGCGCTTCATCTCGATGCATTTGGTACATTTTTATTTTTCTATCATCAATTTTCTTGTTTATCTCAGAATAGATAAATGAGTCATCGAAGTCTATATTCTTTGCATCCATCCTGGTATTTGCGTAAAAGATGTTGTCGATATGAGCCCAATATATTGCCGATAAACACATCGGACATGGCTCACATGTAGAGTACAAATCACATCCTTTTAAGAAAAAATTATTTTGATTTTTACATGCATTTCTTATTGCAACAATCTCTGCATGTGCAGTTGGATCATTACTAGAAGTAACTTGATTGAAACCTTCTGAAATAATTCTATTATCTTTAACAATTACACAACCAAAGGGTCCTCCTTTTGTTTTTGCACTTTGAATTGATAATTCAATTGCCCTTAACATAAATTTTGATCTCTCTATCATAAAATTAAATTTTGCCTTTAAGATTATTGATACTTTTTAATATTTTTTCAGCTGTTGCTGGCGCATCTAAATCAGGTATTTTTTCATAATTTGAAGTAGAGGCTATTGCATCTTTAATTGCAAAAAAAACACTCATTGCTAGCATTAAAGGCGGCTCACCAGTAGTTTTTTGTTTGTTTACAACATTTTCAACATTAGACCCTTTATTAAAAATCTCCACATTAAATTTGTCTGGTGTGTCAGTGACTGCAGGAATTTTATATGTGGAAGGAGAAAAAGTTTTTAAATTTCCAGATTTATCCCATACTACTTCTTCCATCGTAAGCCACCCTAATCCTTGAACAAAGCCACCTTCTATCTGTCCAAGTTCAAGTGCTGGATTAATTGCGTTTCCTGCATCATGAATAATATCTACTCTGTCTATTTTATTCTCTCCAGTAAGTGTATCTACAGTTACTTCTGTCACTGCTGCGCCATAACAAAAATAATAAAATGGTCTTCCTTTAAATCTTTTTTTATCAAAATTTATTTTTGGAGTTGAATAAAAACCTGAAGAAGAAAGTGAAATTCTGTTTAAATAAGCTTCTTGTATTATTTGTTTAAAACTAAATGATCTATTGCCTAAATAAATATTCTCATTTTTATAAATTGGCTCAATTTTGGAATAAATTCTATATTTTTTTTTGATAAAACTATTTAAATTGTTCTTAATCTTTCCAGCGGCATTAAGCGTAGCAGCCCCATTTAAATCTGTAGTAGAAGACGCGGCACTCGCAGATGTATTTGGCACTTTAGAAGTATTAGTAGACGAAATTTGTACTTTTTCATAAGGTAGTCCAAATGTATTAGCTACAAGTTGAGCAATTTTAGTATGTGTACCCTGTCCCATTTCTATACCACCATGGTTAATATGAATACTACCATCAGTATAAATATGAACTAACGCACCAGCCTGATTTAAATGAATCGTAGTGAATGAGATACCAAATTTGACAGGTGTAATTGCTATTCCTTTTTTTTTGAATTTATTTTTAAAATTTGAATTTCTAATTTCTTTACATCTTTTTTTATAATTGGATTTATTCAGTAAACTTTTAAAAATATCATGAATTACGTTATCATTAATTTTCATCCCATAATGTGTAATATTTCTCTCATTAACTCCGTAAAAATTAATTTTTCTTACCTCGCTTGGATCTCTTTTTAAAAATCTTGCAATATTATCTAAAATATTTTCAATAGCCATCATACCTTGATTGCCACCAAATCCTCTGAATGCTGTTGAAGACGAAGTATTGGTTTTACAAAGAAAATTTTTGACCTCTAAGTTTGACAAATAATAAGCATTATCTAAATGCAATAATGCCCTTTCATTAATAGCATATGATAAATCAGGCGACATTCCACACCTTGATGCAAGTTTTAATTTTAAGCCTTCAATTTTACCATTATCATCAAATCCAACTTCATACTCAGAGTAGAAATCATGTCTTTTACCAGTTATTATAATATCATCATCTCTATCTAACCTAAGTTTAATAGGTTTTCCTGTTTTATGAGATAGTAAAGCACAAACAGCTGCTGTCATAAAATTTGTTTCTTTGCCCCCAAATCCACCACCAATTCTCCTTACAACGACTGTTATTGAATTACTTTTTTGTTTTAACATCTTTGCAATAATTTGCTGAGTTTCAGAAGGATGTTGAGTTGAACTATAAACTGTAAGATTATTATCCTCATTAGGGATAACTAAACAAACCTGTCCCTCTAAATAAAAATGTTCTTGGCTTCCAGTATTAAATTTACCTTTAAGTTTATTTTTAGACTTAATAATTTTTTTTTGCGGATCACCTTTTTTGATAATTCTTGGATCAAAAAGCAAATTATTTTTTTTTAATGCGTCTTTAATAGTAATAATAGGTTTTAAAGTATGGTAAGTTATTTTCGCTTTAAGAACAGCTTTCCTTGCTAATTCAGTGGAAGTAGCAGCAACTGCAAATAAAGGCTGACCAAAATATTCAATTTTAGTTTTTGGGAATATTGGATCACCATCAAATACTGGACCAACATCGTTACGACCTGGAATATCATTATGGGTTATAACTGATAATACTCCCTCACTTTCTTCAACCTCCCTCAAGTCTATTTTTTTTATGTTTGCGTGAGCTTTTTTGCTCCATCCTATAGCTCCATGCAAAGTATTTGCGGGCTCAGTAATATCGTCAGTATATTCAGCTAATCCGGACACATGCTTATTAGCACTATCATGTGGAATGCTTTGCCCTTTTAATAATTCCTCACTGTTCATGAATGCACTCTGATAATCTTTTTATTTTTAATTTCATAGAAAGCTTTTAATAATAAATTTTTTGCTATAGTTAATCTATAATCCCTGCTAGCTCGCATATCATCTAAAGGTGAAAAATCTTTATTTATCAAATTGCCAGCTTTGCTGAATGTGTTTTCACAAAACTCAGAATTTAAAAGATTTTTCTCAATTGATGATGCTCTTTTTGGTATCTCAGACATCCCTCCGTATGCTATTAATGCTTTTGTAATCTTATTTTTTTTATTAAAAAATTGAATGAGCCGCAAACTGAGGAAATGTCATCATCAAATCTCTTAGAAATTTTATAAGCCTTAAAAATACTATCTTTATTAAATGGTATTTTCACTGAATAAATGAATTCTCCCTTTTTTAATTTTGTTTTTCTATATGAAATAAAAAATTCATTTAAAGAATAAGTTCTTACTCGTTTGATACCTTGAACAATAATTTTTGTATCTAGTGCTAGTAACAAGGGTAGCGTGTCCCCTATAGGAGAGGCCGTAGCAATATTTCCAGCTATTGTCCCTACATTTCTAATTTGGACTGAACCATATCTTTTTAAAACATTATAAAAATCAGAAAAATATTTTTTTATATAATTTTGAAAATCAAAAAGCGAAGTTGTTGCACCAATTTCTAAGTTATTTTTATTTTTTTTTATAAAGTTTAATTTTTCAATAGAATTCAATGATATAATTGTTTTAAGTTCTTTTCTAAATTTAGTTACCTCAAGAGATAGGTCCGTTCCACCACTCAAAATTTTTGCATTAGGATATTTGTTTAATATTTTTTTTAAACTTTTAATTGTTTTTGGTGCAAAATATTTTTTTCCACTATTATTAATTTCAATATCAATATTTTTTATTTTTTTTAATAGATTAATTGTTAGGTTTTGATTTTTTTTGAAATGGTCTTTATCTTTTTTATTATTTAAACTTTTAGCAGCTTCAATTATTGGTCTGTAACCAGTGCATCTACATAAATTTCCTGACAAAGCCTCATCAATTACATCATCATTTATTGATTTATAATTTTTTTGCATCGAAAAAAGAGACATTGTAAATCCTGGAGTACAAAATCCACATTGAGAACCATGATATCCCACCATAGCCTCCTGAACAGGGTGAAGTTTATTATTGTGAATCAAGTCTTCAATTAAAATTAATTGTTTTCCATTCAAAGATGGTAAAAAACTTATGCAGGCATTAATTGCTTTATAAATTATTTTATTTCTATCTAATTCACCTAATACAATCGTACACGCTCCACATCCGCCTTCGGCACAACCCTCTTTTGTTCCTTTCTTTTTTAAATCGTTACGAACAAAATTTAAAATTGTTTTGTTTGGATCGGGATTTTTGAGTCTTAAAATTTTATTTTCAAATAAAAATTGAATAGTATCGGAAACCATTAGCTTCCCCTATAAGTTGAATAACTCCAAGGCGAAACTAGTAATGGAACATGATAATGCTCCTTATTATTTGAAATACCAAATCTTATTATTACATCGTCTAAAAATTTTAAATTATCATTCTTGGTAATATTTTTGAAATAATCTCCTACAAAAAATACAAGTTCGTATTTGCCAATCTTAAATTCATCTTTTTCAACTAAGGGGTGGTCGGAACGTCCATCATTATTCAAAACTATACTTTTTAATTTGTCTTTTTTTTCTCCATCTAGGAAATATAATTCCACTTTAATTCCTTTTCCGGGTTTACCAGAATAAACATCAAGAACATGTGTTGTAAGTTTGGTCATATAATTAGTTGTATACTATACAAAAAATACATAATAAATATATTAAATCTTTAAATTGAACCATTATGGAATTATTAAAAGATATTAACTTACTAACAAAAGAAGAATTCATATCAATTTTTGGAAATATTTTTGAAAAATCAGAGTGGATTGCAGAAAAAGTTTTTCATTTAAAACCATTTTTAGATAACAAAGACTTGGTTTATAAAATGATTAATATTTATGAAAATAGTTCTGATCAAACTATAATCAAAATTTTTAATCTACATCCAAAACTAGCTGTTGAAAAAAAATTAACTTCTTTTTCCTCTAAAGAGCAAGCTAGTGCAAAATTGGATAGCTGTAATGAGCATGAACTAAATGAGTTTGAAAATCTCAATAGAGATTATGAAGTAAAGTTTAAATTTCCTTTTATCATTGCCGTGAAAGGTAAAAGTAAAGATGATATTCTTAATAATTTTCGAAAAAGAATTAAAAATAATACTGAAACTGAATTCAAAGAGGCAAAGATTCAAGTTAAAAAAATTGCTTCTCTTAGATTAAGTGAAATATTAAAACTAGATTGATTATTTTTAATAACTAAATAATATATAAACTATTAATTTTAAATTTTTTTAAATATTATAATAATGAAAAAAGGTTACTGGATAAGCTTATATCTTAAAATAGAAAACCAAGATAATTTAAAGAAATATGCTGAAACTATAACTCCAGTTGTAAAAAAATATGGTGGCAAACCTTTAGTGCGTGGTGGAAAATATCAAACATTTGATGGTGATAATTTTATAAGGACAGTAGTTTGGGAATTTCCTAGCTATGAAAAAGCAATTGAATGTCATAATTCTAAAGAATATCAAAGTGGATGGGATATAGCTAAAAAAACAACCTTAAGGCATATGCAAATAGTTGAGGGCTTTAGTATTGAATAGGTTCTGGATCTATGCTTCTCCATAAATACCATGTAGCTACTGAACAATAAGGTGAAAATTTTTTTCCTAATAAATTTACAAATTTTTCTGGTGGTAAATAATTTTTCTTATAATTTTTAGATATTGCTCTTAGAAGACCAATGTCTTGAATGGGCCAAATATTTGGTCGATTATAAGTAAAAAGTAAAATCATTTCTGCAGACCATCTACCAATTTGTTTTAAACTTGATAAATATTGTATCGCTTGTTCATCAGTCATCTTAGCAATCAATTTTGGATTAAAAGATTTATCAGAAATTCTTAAGGCCAAATTTATTATTCCATTTACTTTTTGCTTACTTAGTCCACATTTTTTTAATTGTGTTTTTTTAATCTTCAATACAGTTTTTGCATTAATCTTATTTTTACATAAAAATTTAAATCTTTTAAAAACTGAGTCTGCAGCTACAACACTAATTTGTTGACCAATAATACTTTTGCATAAAGAATAAAAAATATCCTTTCTAGTTGTAAGAATTTTTTCAGAGGGAGAGTTGTATTTTTTTATTAATTTTGAGAGATTTTTATCTTTTTTTGAGAGATATCTTTTTGCTTTAAACCAGTATATTGGAATTTTAGTCATTTATTGTTTTTGATGTGATAATCTTTTTTTTATAAATTTCTCTTCTGAAAATTATCATAGTAGATAAAATCACTAGAATTGCTCCAAATAAAGTTTTGATTGTTGGTACCTCATTCCATATAAAATATCCAAAAATTATTGCAAAAACTAATGCTAAATATTTCAAGGGAGTAACAAGTGAAACCTCAGAAAATTTATAAGATTGTCCTAACCACAAGTTTGCAACTCCACCAAAAATTCCTACCATCGAAAGTAAGATAAAATCTTTTAAGTCTGGCATTACCCAACCTTGGGGAATAGTGAAAAAACTTAAAATTGTAATAGACAATGAAAAATAGAAAGAAATTAACCATACAGGCTCAGTAGTTGATAATTGTCTAATTGCTATAGCTACATACGAAAGACCTAAACAAAAAATAATTGGGAAAATATAATAAATATTAAGATTAGTTATTCCTGGTTCAGTTATTACTAAAATACCTATAAAACCAATTAATACCGCTAACCATCTAAATATTCCAACTTTTTCACTAAGTAAAAAAATGGAAAAAATTGTTGTGAAGATTGGGGCGGCAAAAGAAATACTTACTACAGTTGCCAAAGGAAGACTTCTTAAAGCTATAAAAATAGCTACTAAAGCAATTAAACCTGAAAGACATCTTAAAAAATGCAAACCTGCTCTTTTTGTAATATAAAAGTTATGAAGTCTATCACGAGGTATTACAAAAAAATAAAATATTATCCCAAAAAAACCTCTAAAAAATAAAACTTGTCCAATTGGATAATCTACCGACCATTTAACAATGACATCCATTACGGAAAATGCACAAATTGATAAAAACATGTACAAAAAACCTAATTGATTTTTACTAAGCATATGAATAACTTGTAATTAAATTTAAACTTTATTCAATGGAAATTGCAATTTTAGCTCTTGGATGTTTTTGGGGACCAGAAATTAAATTTAGTAAAATTAATGGCATATTAAAAACAGAAGTGGGTTATTGTGGAGGAAATAAATCCCCTACTAATTATAAGGAAGTTTGTACTGGGAATACTAACCATGCAGAGGTAGTAAAATTAGAATTTGACCCAAATGTAATTTCTTATGAAGAAATAATTAAAAAATTTTTTAAAATGCATGACCCAACTACTCTTAATTATCAAGGGCCTGATTTTGGAACACAATATAGAAGTGAAATATTCTTTGATAATGAAAAACAAAAGAAAATAGCACAAGAAGTTTTAAATGAAGAAAACAAAAGTTTGTCAGGAAAAATTGTTACTATAATTTCTCCGATACACAACTATTGTAAAGCTGAGGAATATCATCAAAAATATTTAGAAAAAAATTAGAATGAGTCTCATAGAAACTTCTGAATTAGAGGGTAACATAAATAATTTCAAAATTATTGATTGCTCATGGCACATGCCAGCTACAAAAAGAAATGGTTTTGAAGAATATAAGATTAGTCATATTCCTAATGCAATCTTTTTTGATTTAGATAAAAATTCTGAGGTTGATACAGATTTACCTCATATGCTTGTGGATATAAAAAAATGGAACGAAATTGTTTCCTCAATGAATATAAGTAAAGATGATAAAATAGTTATTTACGATAATTCAGATGTAATAAGTTCATGCAGATGTTGGTATAACTTTATTTACTATGGACATAATCCAAATTTATTACGAGTTTTAAATGGTGGTTTTGGAAAGTGGGTTAGTGAAAAAAGAGAAACATCAAATATCATTCCAAAACTAAAATTAAGTAATTACAAAGGTTTTGAGAATAAAAATTTAGTAAAAAATAAATCTTTAATTGATCAAAATATTCTTAATAAAAAGTTCAAAGTAATTGATGCAAGAAGCAAAGAAAGATTTGAAGGTAAAGTTCCTGAGCCTAGACAAGGTTTAAGAAGTGGTTCAATCAAAAATTCTTATTGTATTCCCTTTGTTGATTGCATTAACGAAAACAAAACCTTTAAAAATAAAGAAGAGTTAGTGAATATATTCAAAAATCAAATATTAGATATTAATGACCAAAATATTGTATTTTCATGTGGATCAGGGGTAACTGCATGTGTTTTGGCACTAGCTTATTCTTTAATAAATGATAAATATCTGCCAGTTATATATGATGGCTCTTGGGCTGAATACGGTATAATTAAATCATGAAAAGATCTACTAAAATAATTTCAACAATAATAATTTTTTTCTTAATCATTGCTACGGTTATTGTTGCAAGAACAATGATAGGCAATCATTTCAAAAAAAAATTTAGTAAAAGACCTCCACCAGGCATAATAGTTACCCAAGTTGTTCAAAAACAATTCTCTGAAAAATTAGAGACTTTTGGAACTGCGATTTCAAATAAATCAGAATCCTTTAAAATAAGAAAAGATGATCTTATACAAGAACTTAAACTAAAAAGTTTTGTAAAAAAGGGAGAAACCATAATAAAGTTAAAAAGTGGAAATATAATTGCTCCCTTCGATGGTGTTCTAGGTTACACTGGACTGACTGAGGATATTTTTGTATCTGATAATATATTTATTATTACTCTTGACGATAATTCAATTATTTTTTCTGATATTAAAATTCCAGAAAACTATTCCTCTTCTATGAAAAAAGGCTTACCGATTGAAGCTAGAATATCTAGTTATAAAAATAAAATTTTTACTGGAGAAGTAGACTTTGTTTCAAGCAGAATTAATGCTGATACGAGAAGTTTATTATCTAGAATTAAGATTAAAAATGATGATTTAGAACTCATGGCAGGATCTTTACTAGAGGTAAACGTAAAATTTAATATTAGAAATTCTTTAGGAGTTCCAGACACTAGTATAATGATGGAAGGTGAAAAATCTTATGTTTATAAAATATCAAAAGAAAATGTTGCAAATAAAGCTGAGGTAAAAACAGGATCAAGAGCTGACAAATTTGTCGAAATACTATCTGGTCTTGCTGAGGGCGAAACAATTGTAGCCGAAGGACTAAAAAAAGTCAGACCTCGAGGTAAAATTAAACCAATTAAAAAATAATGTTTATTACTGACTTAAGTATAAGAAGACCAGCCGTTTCTTGGGTAATGTCATTAATCCTTATAATTTTTGGATTATTTGTTTTTTGGAAATTACCTGTGAGAGAACTACCAGACGGTATACAGCCTCCAGTAGTTCAAGTTCAAGTGGATTATAAGTCAGCATCTGCAGCAATAGTTGATCAAGAAGTAACTCAAGTTGTTGAGGATGTTATTGGGGGCGCTGAAGGAATTAAAAATATAGATTCAAAATCTCAGAATGGAAGAAGTACAATTAATGTAGAATTTGATACAAGCATAGATTTAGATAATGCTGCTAATGATATACGGGAAAGAGTAGCTAGAGTTGTCGATAACTTGCCTTCAGAGTCTGATCCTCCACAAATTTTAAAAAGAGCAGCTGGGTTTACTACTACTATGTGGCTATCAGTTTCCTCAAAAACATGGAGTGATTTAGAACTTGGTGATTATTCTGAAAGATTTTTAGTAGATCAATTTTCAAGTATAAAAAATGTTGGAAGAATATTGGTTGGTGGTTTGAGAGAGTTGAGTATAAGAGTGTGGATAGATCCGATCAAACTTGCTGCATATGATTTAACAGTAGAAGAAGTTGAATTAGCTTTAAGAGGAGAAAACGTAAGACTCCCTGCTGGAACACTCGAAGCTGATAATATTGATTTAACTCTAAATTTAGATAAATCTTATAATAACATTAAAACTTTAGAACAATTACCTATCAAAAAAATTGGTAGCAAAGTTATAATTTTATCAGATGTAGCAAATATTGAGTTTGGACCAGTATCAGAAAAAACTTTATTCAAAGCCCAAACAAAAGATCAACTTAATCTTAAAACTGTTGGTATAGGAATTTATGCCAGAAGTGGAGCCTCAACTGTTGAGCTATCTAAAGATATTAAAAAAAAGATAGATAAAATTAGAAATACCTTACCCGAAGGATTAGATATCCGAATTGCTTTCAATAGAGCCAATTATGTTGAGGCAGCTATTGAAGAAGTCTATAAGACTCTTTTAATTGCATTTATCCTTGTAGTCATAATTATCTATTTATTTTTAGGAAACCTTAAAGCTGTAATAGTGCCAGCGGTTGCTCTACCAGTTAGCTTAATTGCTTCATTTCTTGGACTATATATTTTTGATTTATCTATAAATATTTTTGTACTTTTAAGTTTTATTCTCGCTATTGGAATTATAACAGATGACTCAGTCATTATGACCGATGCTATTTATAGAAGAATTGAGAATGGAGAAGCTCCTCTTGCTGCAGCTTATAATGGTTCAAAACAAATTTCTTTTGCAATTATTGCTACTACATTGATTTTAATTGCAGTCTTTTTACCATTAATTTTTATTCAAGGAATTTCTGGAACTTTGTTTAGAGAAACAGCAATCGCTCTTTCTTTTTCAATAGTTGTCTCTTCTTTTGTAGCTTTAACACTATCTCCAATGCTAGGAAGTAAATTCTTAAATAAAAAAAATACAAAAAACTTAATAGTTAAAAAATTTGAAAAAATATTTTTAAATTTTGAAAATTTTTATAAAGAAACTTTAAATTTCAGTGTAAATAAAACAAAGACTGTTGGTTTTTTTGTAATCTTTATAATTTTTTGTTCAATATTACTTTTTAGTTTTTCAAAAAAAGAACTTTTGCCAACTGAAGATAGAGGTGCATATTTAATTATTGGATCTACTGATGAAGGGAGTTCTTTTGAATATACCCAAGAGCAAGCTCAAAAAGTTGAAGCAAGATTGATACCTCTACTTCAAGCTGAAAATAGTCCTTACTCAAGATTCATTATGAGGGTTCCAGGCTTTGGTAATTCTGCTACATCTTATAATAGTTTTATAATTATTGCATTACTTGATGATTGGAAAAATAGAAGTAAAGGACAACAAGCCGTATTACGAGAAGCAATTGGAAGAATTGTAACCTTGCCACAAGCGTTAGCATTTCCAATATCACCTCAATCTATAAGAGTTTCAAGTTATAACAAGCCAGTTCAAATGGTTATATATGGAAGAACTTACGAGGAACTGGAACAAATACAAAAAAATTTAATAAGAAAACTTAGAAAAAATAGAAATCTTTCTAGAATAGAATCAGACTATAATAGAAATAAACCCGAGGTAAAATTAGAAATAAATAAGAATAAAGCTAAAGATCTTGGAATTTCTACTAAAAAAATTGGTCAAACTCTTGAAACATTATATGGAGGAAAAAAAATTACGACTTTTAATAAACTTGGCAAAGAATATCCCATTATTGTCCAGCAATATTTAGCTGATAGAAGAAACAAAGAGGGAATTTCAAAAATATTTGTCAGATCAGATACAACTGGCAAACTAATTTCTTTAGCTAATCTTGTAAATTTCAAAGAAGAGGGCTCAGCAAAAGAACTAGCAAGATATAATCGTCAACGCGCGGTTACAATTTCTGCAAACATAAATGAAAACTACTCATTAGTAGAGGCTATAAGTTATCTTGAAAAGACCATGTCAGAAGTTGCTCCAGAAAATCAAATAACATGGAAAGGAAAGTCTGAGGAAATAAAAGAAACTAGCAATGAGTTATTTATAATTTTTGCTTTATCTTTATTGACTGCTTATTTAGTAATGGCAGCCACATTTAACTCATTTATTCACCCTTTTATAATTATTTTAACTGTACCACTTGCTATATTTGGGGGACTTGTTTTTATTTTATTCTTAAATAGCTCTGTAAATATTTTTTCACAAATTGCATTAATTATTTTAATAGGAATATCTACTAAAAACAGTATCCTAATTGTGGACTACGCCAATCAAATTAGGACCTCTGGTAAAAATATTGAAATAGCAGTTAAAGAAGCTTGTAATGTAAGATTTAGACCTATTATTATGACTTCTCTAAGTACTATGATTGCAATGGTTCCATTAGTAATTGGTAATATTGGTCCGGGTGCCGGTGAAGGATCTAGACTTGCAATTGGTGCAACCATATTAGGTGGAATGATAATCTCTACTTTTTTTACTTTGTATGTGACACCTTCAATGTATTTAGCATTAGCAAAAAATACTAAAAGGATTGATGCTATTGATATTGAGCTTAAAAAAGAATTATCTAAAAAATAATATATTTATTCATTTTTAAAGAATTTGTGCATTGTGATAACTGTTTCTTATAAATATTTGACTGTCTACTTACTTTATTTGCTAAATTGATTACCTTTTTATTTTTTTTATAATATTTATAATTTCCCCAACCCTCATGATATGCAATATATTGTTTAAAAGCATTCTTTTTTGAAATCTTCAAAATTTTTTCTGTTTTATTTGTGTACCAACCAATAAAGTCAACACTGTCTTTAAACCTAACTCTTGTCGCGAGTTTATTTCCCGTTTCT
>MDSZ01057591.1_pt1 | contig 14311 bp, 1 predicted proteins | sample 811201 | NCBI WGS metagenome assembly MDSZ01 (sample SAMN05326647, study PRJNA326480) | marine metagenome | isolation source: seawater | place: Indian Ocean: North | collected 2010
AGTTTGGCTGTAAACCGTGGAAGCAATGTTGGTAGATTCCAGTGGCAAGGCTCTTCTTCTAACACTCTTAACTCAGATAGTGGTGTTTCTGTACAAAATAACATACACATTCATTCAGTCACTATGGAAGATACTGACTCTAATTCTGAATCTGACAAGGTTACATTTTATGTTGACGGAGTACCTGCCGAAACTACATCTACTGACTTTACCCCGAATACATCGGTCGCACTTAACATAGGCAAAGATGCTAGTGGTTTTTTCCAAGGTGCTATTTTTGAAATAGCATTTTACAACAGAGTGTTGTCGGATACTGAATTACAACAAGTAGAAGGTTATTTGGCTCGTAAATACAACACTAAGATACAGCAAGAAGGTCATGATTACTACGACAATGGTTCTTACAATTACGATGTAAAGCATGTTCGTTTGGCTTTTGACAAACTAATGGTAGGTAGTCAGAAAGAGCCATACGGCTTTTTGAATCAAACAAGAATAATGACTGGAATTACTATACAGTCTTTGAGTACAGATAAAAAAACAATAACAGTAACAGGAGGTGACCCTCGTCAGTGGTTTGAATTAACAGAAAACGATAGACAGCATAAGGTCATATTCCGTAGTTCAACTGGCTCTTGGAGAGTGAGTGGGGGGAGGATATACGAGGGCTTAGTAACATCAGTTACTAGTAGCCAGTTTACAATCGAATTTGTTAACAAAATAAGTGCATCTACTCCTCATGCAGCAGGCGACTCAATCTACATTAGGCCAATCGACTACGGTGACCCTAATCTTTATTCTACTCCACTCAACCCTGTTATGATAATACCTATCAAAAACGCTGATACTTTTGATGAGCAGGCTGCGCCTGAGAAAGCAGTAGGTCCCGAGTTCCCTGCTCACGAGGATGGGAGCGCAAGAGACAGTGGCGGAAGCCTAACAAGGACAGACGAATACATCACATATTTGCTATCAAAAGCGTTGACTGCTGACTATATCAACTTGAATAGACCAGTAAATGCTGCTGGGAATTCCACTATGGACAAAGTATTCTCGACTGCAATTAGTAATTCTACAAGCGGTCACGCTTCTCGCTTGACCATAACCCAGCAGTTCGCTTCGTCTTTAGGCAGTCTATCTGACACAATCAACACTAACCTAGGTGTGGGTCAGATGCCTGTGACCCAAGGTTTTTCAGGTGGTAGAAGTGGTAAGCGTGTCAAAAGTGGAGGTGACAAGATACAAGACATAATCGGTATACTTGGTAATAGTAATAACTACGCAACTAATCCTGATTTGAATTTTGTTACAGATGCTTTGAATATAGGTCTTGATTTCTTAAGTAACCAAATTGGCAACAAAGATACGAGTGGAGATTATATTAGAGGAATACAAATACCTTACAACTCTCTTGCTACCAAAGGTAAAAATCAACTTGATACAGAAGTAGCACAGCGTAACTTTTTCTTAACCACAGAAGGTAACACTGCTGATAAATTGTCAAGTGCGAACACAGTTCACTCTTCACGCTCATTTTCTCATTCGATAGAAGGTCATTTGAAAAACGGCATAAGCGGACTGGTAACTGACTTTACATTCCACCGTGACGCAGAAATGAAAGCCTACGAGTTTTCTTTGAAATTTATAGCGGCAGATATAATATTGTGAGGTGAAAAAGTGGCGATTCCGATTAAGTTGATAACAGGAGACAAATCGATTATTGTTGATTTGGAAGCGCAAAGTGTAGACATGGCAATCGACAGAAATGTATCTGCCTTCCCTACACCTGCTAATATTTTGAAAAGATTTGCAGTAGACACCAACATACCTAGAATTACCATGGAAATAAATGGCATCTTGATAGATGATGATGGTGTTGATATTTCAGGGATTTCTAATGTCGATGATGCTGTGACTATTACCCCTATGAGAACTTTGATAAATTTTGGTAGTTTTATGAACACCGAGCCATTTGACCCTGCTCAAATAGTAGACTACGGTAACAGAGGCGGCTACCCCGACTCTATTACAGCAGGTTCAGTTTACAAAGTTAATACTAATCATGTAAAGGGTTCTACCTCTACTATTGTAGGAACTAGTGAAACCTTCTCTGATGCGATAATCAGACAAGGTACTACTTTGGAATTTTCAAGTAATTATTCAACCGGAACAACAGGCGCTCTAAATTTAACAGACTCTATCCTCTCAACAGTCGACGCTGATTCTATTTTGAGCAAGGGAGATAGAATAGTCAAATCAAGTGGTATTTTACTAGGTATAGTTTTGTCTGTCACAGACGGAACTGTTACCTTTCAATCAGCGTTACCTGTAGATGTTTCTTCGGGTGATAAATTATTCATCAGTTACAAATGTTTTAATTACAAAAATGAATTTTTAGGCTACCTTGATAATGCTGCTAGAAGTGGTAAGCAGCACACATTCACATTAGATAGGAGTATAGAAAGCAATATACTGCAAGATAGTAAAATTTCAATTAACCGAAGTAACTCCAGCATGGAGGAAATGTTGCACAAAGAATACATTAAGTTGACTCCTTCTTATTGGCTAGAAGATTCCTCTCGTGGACCTACAGGAAGCAGACCTTTGACTGATGTAATAAACGGTACATTTGCTTACCCCAACTATGGTATAAAGTTCATATTTGATAAGACTCGTGCACACTCACTTGCAGGAGGCTCTGATAGTTCTATAATAAAATACAAAGCCGGTGAGGTAAATGCAAATGGTTATCCTCATAGAAGAACTGTCAGTTCGACCGATGCTTCTTATCTTGATGCAGAAGTGTGGATTCCTATAAAGGATATTACAAGAACAGATGGTAAAAATCCTGCTGTACTTTTAGCAACTCTTGTAGAAGAAGCCATGCAACTTACTGGTACTATAACTGCTAATTCTAAAAAATTAAACTCGGCAGGTGACGAGGTGTTGTATTCTAGTGGTGCTTATACTACTTTCAGAGTAAAGCGTATGGGTTCTGTTTTAGCCATTGACCAAGTTTACAGACCCAGCCAGTCAATTGAGCACCCTCCAGTCATGAGTAGTAGGTTCAGAAGAATGTTTAACCCTCAATTGTTTAACTCTTCTGCCTCTTTTAGTTCACTAACAAAAAAATCTGCTGGAGATAAAGCACAAGACTTGATTGGTCTAGTTTCCAACGCTAACACTACTAAAGGTGATTTATTCCAAGGCATACAGATACCTTATGACAGCCTAATAACAAGTTCAGGTGTCACTGGTATGGCTCGTAATTTCTTTTTGACATTTGGAGAAATAGCCGCCTCCGAAAAAGGAGCGTTAGCGAATACTCGTTCTGCATCTGAGAGTATCAATGATTTGTCTCTCACAGGTGATGCTGGTGGTAACAAATCTGACAGAGGAGAAAACAAAGATAATCTTTTGACCAACTGGGCAAAGTCGGTTATTCCCGATGAAGTAGAATCTCTTGTGGGCTTTTTGACAAACACTGTTTCTGATATGTTTGTAACTTTAAGCACTGGTGCACATGGAAATGACGGCGGCATCCGTATAATGCCGGAGAAACTTCATGTGCGATATGATGCTGGCAACAACTACTACGCATACAATTTGCTACTTGTTGCTACAGACTTTGTGATAGGTGTATAAGATGACTCTGACAATAGACGCTGGATATGCTATAAAATTCAATGGTATAAGCGACAGCATTCTAGTTCCTGTAAATAATAAATTTATACACGGCGTACAAAATGAAGAAAGGAAGGGTTTACCTAAAGCACTAAATTCATTTACACTAGAGACTTGGTTTATACCTGATTGTGGCGGTGTTATATTTGAGCAGGAAAATGTAATGCGGCTGACTGTAGGAAGCCCAAGTAGTCCTGCTCCTGCTACATTTGAAATAAGACTAAGAAATCAAGCCAGTGGAAGAGATGCAGTTTATACTTTATCTACAGCGAAGCCTGTGACAAAGGCTAATGGTAAAATCGCATACTGGGACGGTATACAGTTTCCTTTAGAAAACGATATGCATACATCTTACTTAGCAACCGATGCAGAAAGAGAAGACTCTTCTGCTTTCAACGAAGGGCATAGAGAGTTACTAAATGTCACGGTCATATTTGATAGAAAAACAATCAACTTATTTGTAAATGGCGATTTGGCAGTCTCTCAGGAATTAGAAGAAGTTCATGAGTTAGTCACTCAACAAAACCACATCTACCTTGGTGGCAGAGGCGGTGATTTCAGAGGCACACTTGAGGCTGTACATTGGTCAAGAGGTGCGCTTGTATCAGGCTATCAGCAATATGCTCCTGTAAAAAGCGACAACACAATAGGACTTTGGAGGTTTGAAGAGCCAGTCAGTCCAATTAGTTTGATTACTACGACTCCTTCTATAACTGCTTCGACTTCTGCTAATTCTACTATAACTATAGGTGCGACTGCTGCTCAGTCTTTAGTCGATGAATTGAGCGGTCAAAGTGGACTGACCTCTATAGACTTCACAGCCAGCCCTTACAGTGGGGGAAGTTATAGCGTAACAGTTCATGCTGTTTCTTCTACTTCCACGGTTTCGATTCCTAAAGTACCTTACAACATACTTGTGAATCCACTTGGCTACAGTCAAACTACAGGTAAGCCCACTGCTAAATCTCCTGAAAGAATGAGACTGATGGCGGTCAATGCTAGTGCAGGAACTATCACTGTCGAATCAATACACTTAGATTTCAGTGCTAACGCTACAAACGGAAGGAGGGGAGCACTCGCAAGTCACGATGCTGGTAGATTTGTAATTATCACAGGTGACTGCATAGTAGACACAGGTAACGGTAACAACTTCCAACCATACGGTACAGGTACGCAGTTTTCTCAAAGACAAGGGCAAGTCATCATAGACGAAAGTGACTTTGGTAACAACGGTATTATGTTTTCTCAAAGTATGGCTATTGACAGTCACGAGTACAACAAGTTTTCAGCCAGTTCAAGTAATGTAGGTAAATCATTTGTGGCAGGTCATTCAGGTAGACACATACTCAATCATGTAACGAGTCATCCTTTTATGGGTACACTACCACCTACTAGTTCTCATGGAGTAGAGAAAAAACTAGACATAGGTAGCGATGTAATAGTAGCAGGCTTCCCATCTCAGTTTTCTGACATAAGGTCTACTGTTCCAATAAACAGCGTAGTGTCTAGTTACGATGCTCACGGTCCTATAAAAATAGATTATTTACTAAACAGTTCTTTAGTCAGTGACATAGTTGAAAATGGAATGTCTGACATAGATGACACTCAAAGAAACATACTGGCTATAGGTGGAAAGGGCTTTGTTCCTGAACCCTTTATGTTAAAGTCTACTTCTTCTAACGATGAACAAGGAGATGTTAAGCATATCATCCCTTCTTCTGACAGTAGAATAGCAGTGTTGTATGTTCCTAATTTATCAACATATAACTATGCACCATTTGTACAGTTACATTACAACGCAGTTGACTTAGACGGTAACCAGTTCAATGTAGGTGCAAGTTCAAGACTCACTGGTAACATAAGTGGTGGTAACACAGTTATTACTTTACAGAGTGTCAAGTCATTCGGATACGATGGTCAGACCATAGAGGCATCTTCGGTAAGCATAGGTGGTACACCTGCTTCCACATCTTCGACTATTAGAGGAACGATTAGTTATTCTGCAAAAACAATAACATTCAGTACAGCAGTTGATTCAGGATTCGTAAGCCTAGCAAATACTGGTGCAATTGTCAAAGTTTCTAATTTGAATCCAAAGATAATTGTAACTGATACTTTGCCAAAGGTTAGTACAATTGTAACTGGTAGCACTTCTATACTCGATGTAATTAGAAGTAGCCTTGAAGGTCAAGATTTAAGATTGTTTTCTGCTGGAGGAGTTATAGAATTTGACAAGCCTGAAATGTTTGGATTTTTAGATGGTGATTTAGAAGGTGAAACATCGGAAGGAACTGTTGCAGAAAAGGTCTTGAATTATGACCTCTGTCCTGAAAATTACTTACCTTTGAATTCTGCTGATTCACCTCAAACAACACCTCAAGCAATTCCAGTTGCAACCAGCGAATTGAGCACTAGAGGTTCTGTATTTCACAAAGTATTAGTAAGGACTAACAAAACTAATCTAGGAACATTTGAAGAGGTTGCTAATGTAAGAACTCAAAAGTCTACCAACGGTGCAAGGCCAAGGATTGGTTTGTTTGTAAACAATGCATCAGGATATTCGTCTTCTACTTCGGGAGCGATGACAGTAGACGGGGTAAACGCTACTACTGTCGTAACTACAGGTGACAGTCTCTACAAGTCAAATGGTAAAAAGTTAGGAACAGTTACAGCAGTAACTTCTACGAGCGTCACTATCGGGGCTGGTACTACAGACGCCTTGGTAGATGACGATGAATTATTTACTCAGCCACAGATTGTAGGAAAGGGTACTGCCAACCAAAGTTCTTGTGTTCATGATTACTTTGACATAATAGAGCACCAGTCTGTAGGCAATAGAGTAAAATTGATACTACAACCTAGTGACAAAAGTAGATTTAACCTGTTTAGTAAATTAGGCGACTCTACTGAATCTGCTAATTACATTAGTATAGAAAGTCTAACATCTCGTGGAAGAGTATTATCTTTTGCAGATGATTCAGAGGGTAACACTGTCATGCGAGCGCATGGTATAATTAGTGACCTTGCTTCTTCAAGTGTCTATGTCAAAGGCTCTGCTTCTCCTGATTCTCACATAGTCAAAGAAATAATGCCGGGCGCACCTGTAGTAACTATGACTCTTGGAGGTGCAGGTCAAGGTGCTGTAAATACCAAAGAAAGTTATGACCCCAGCCCTTTGTCAAGACTAGAATGGAACACTCGTAGAGACTGTCAAACTCGTGTAACCTCTACCAGCAGCACGACTGTAGTAGTCGCTCCTCTAAATAACAAATCGACCGACCTACAAAGTTGGGGCACATACTGTTTCCCAAAGGTAGGTAGAATCTACCTTGCGATAGCAGGTAACCAAGGCGAACAAACTAGATTTGCAAGTGCAGAATATGCTAGTAAAACAGGTGATACCTTTACATTTGCTTCGGGTAGTCAAATAGGGACTGGTAAGTTTATTGTGGCAGATGGCAGTGAAGCAGATACATTTGCTGATTGGATAACAGCGACAGGTATAGTTGCCGGTAGTGTTTTACATGTCGATGATAAGTTTGGAGAGGACAGTATGTGTAATGACGGGACTACTATCAATGATAGATTATTCCAAACTCTTGACACGGTTCAGCATGATTATCAACTAGGTACGCAGTATGCAAGTACTAGGGCTTTAGTAGAAATCCCTCTGTTTGAGCAGTTCTTCTTTGATAACCCGTCAGAAGGAGTATTCGTTGGTCCTGATAACAGCATGAAGTTACACATAGATGCTACTCACACTGCTCATTCTTGGAATCCTAATCCTGTGGGTCGTAGGCCAAATTCCATATCTCCGCAAGACCCTGAACTATTTGGCTCGTTTTCTTATGCTATACAGAATGATACTCACCGAAGCGGTACAAAGGTGACGAGGCCATATGATTCTAGCAATAGCCGTGTGTATGTAGAAGATGCTAATATTTTCCCAATACCAAGTGCTCCGCCTGTATCTGTCGCAGGGCTAGGTGGTAGTGCAAGATACCGTAGAGCGTTTTTAGGAAATGGAGAATGGGTAACTTACAGTGCAAGAGATACCACTAACCACTTTTTGACCGTAGTTGATTCGGGCGATGACCATGCTTTCAGTGAGCACTTTTTGAGAGACATTAGTGTGGGCGCTCATATTTTCCCTGCACCCGGCTACCAAGATATGAGTTACACTAGCATGGCTGACAATCCAAGTTTGATTAGTGCTGGTTATGAAAACAGACGCTCTTTTTACTATGACCGTTCTAATGTAATGACTCAAGGTGGTAATGTAGATTACGGACTAAAGCAATATGTTAGTGCCATTGAATTAAAGGCTGGTCCTACAGTTAATCCTCACTTACCAAAGATAGTGAGCAAGAGACCAAGAGGAATTATAGCCTCTGTAACAGGTAGCCCTGCCACCTCTATTACATTAGAAGACGCTAGTCTTTTTCCAATAAGTTCTACTCACAGTAGTTATAAATTTAGAGTTGCTTGGAAAAATGCAAGCGGCGTTGTTAACCGTGGATTCTATGACAACAGAGTAGGTAATGTACTTACTATAGTCAGTCCTGATTCAGGGTTTACTCCTTCTGTCGGTGATGAAATATATGTTGAAGACTTGTACGCTACCGCATCGGGTACTTATCCAAAGGTGAAAGAGACATTCTTGAACAGAGCATGGTCGCACCCTTATTGCGTAGGCGGTTTGAGACAAGGTGACACTATATGGATGAACATGCATTATACTAACCCTCACGCTATCGAAGGTTTGTTTTGTAAAAGCAGAGGTACACTCAATGAAGCAGAAGTTTGGTCAGGATTTAATGGTGGAGAAGGAGCATTCAATGCTAGTCCAAGAGATAGTATACCTATGGAAAATTTCCTAATAGGTAATAGTTGTATAGAAACGGCTCAGAATCTAGTACAGCATATAAACAAGACAATAGAAATGAACTATGATGCTTTTGGTCTATCAGAAACTCCTCCACCAGTTGCTTACCTTGACCCCTATCAATGCACACAGAACTATGCAAGGATATTACTCTACGATGTAGAGCATGACAGGGAGTTTATTGCATTTCAAGACTTACATATGCAAGTACAATCAAGCCCTGCTGCCTCTTCGATAGGTAAAGAGGATACTAGTACAACTGGTCTAATTCAAAATACAGTTAGTGGCTCAGGCTCTTTGTTAGATGTAGCGGCAGGTTTCCCAACTCAAAATAAAAGACTAAACACTACGGAAGATTCTGACTTTATAGAATCAGCATACGCTCATAAATCTACATGGAACTCAAATGTAACTGGTGGAGATGTAGGTCATTACATTGGAGGTGTAGACGATACTGCTACAAATGGCTATATCGACCGCACTGATAATGCAGTCACGGTTGCATCAGATGCTAACACTAAGCATCAAGAAATTGATTCTTCCTCAAGAGAGCAATCTACATTCTTTGATACACCTGATGGTACAAGAGTAATACCTGCCTTCTTAGCGATGAAGGGTATAAGGAGTTCTACTCTGTCATTAGATGATACTAGAATGAATAACTTAGACCATTGGACAAAAATGGACTTTGTAAGAAGATTAACTGTCGATATGGGAGAAGTATCTTTGAAAGACGGAGTTACTAACATAGAGTCGGCAGCAAGAGAAGTTGTGAGATTAATTAATCAAGCAGGTGCTAAGAATGGGAAAACACAGGCAAGAAAACCTGCCGATTCTTTCTTAGGCAATACTGACAACTTTGACCCTGCTCATGTCCATCAAAAAGCGGACTTTGCAACTACTGCTTCTACACACGACCCTGCTCCTTTTTGGGACACTAAGAAATCATTTTCAAGTCACGATAGAGGCTCTCACATGGGATATGTTAGAGCGCATCTTGGAAGAGTAGTACTAGATTCTGATGGTAATCAAGGATTTTCTATAATAATACATTCTACTATTCCGGGTGCTGGCGGAAGAAATTTCTGCACATGGTTAGATAACAGTAAGGCTCAGACACCATACAAACCACAGTATTTGATAGGTCACGGTGGTAGATTTAGAAATTACTGGTGTCAGCCGGATGAAATTACTGGAGAAAACATGCACCCTGCACCTATGCCAATTAATAGATTTGGTAGGCCGTTTGCACCAATAACTACTCTCAAAGAATATTTGCCACCTGAATCACCTGACGATGAGTTACTTAACAACTTAAACTTAGGCGCAGATAGAGTAGACAGCCAAGGTGCATTGGCGACTAGTAATGTGGAATTAGTGAGCGGAAGAAATGCTAATACTGTGTTAAACGAATCATTTGAAACAAAAAGCCCTGCATCAGTTCTAGTAGACGGTCTTAGAATAGGTACGAAAGCGAAGGCGAGAATCAACTTTGGCGGCATGACACAAGCGGGTATACCCGGCTGGGCACCTGATTTGAGTAAATGGGGATTCGATAACGATGGTACAAATAATGTATCAAGATACGGTAATGCCAGCAATGCCGCCACTGCGATGACAGCGACTACTGTCCAAGCAAGTAGTGACGGCTACATTCCAGCAGATGATATGAAGAGCGAGAACATTGGTCAAAGACCTATGTATGGTTTGAAATTTACAGACCATAGAGGAGATAACCATACTATCCGTCTACTTTACAGGCAATTCGGCCAAACCTTTGCCAGCGATAATACATTTTTACCTTCTACACTAGATGAAGAAATCATAATTCAATTTGACGATAGAGATGTAGGGCAGGGTGGATTTACTATCGGTCGCCACATGGTCGGTAGTGGAGAAGTCTGTGGTGAAAAGACAGGGGGCGACCCTATTAATTTCAAGGGTAATCTTTGGAATAACTACCCTTCTCCGATTGTAGGGGTTAAGGTTGCTACAAATTTGTCAGGTGATGAAATGACAGTTACGCTTGATAGACCCTACGCAGGTAACGGTAGTGATTCTGTAATGAACGCTCACCCTGACATACTAGGTTATCTTGGTTTCCCTGAAAGCGGTATGTTCCAACTTTCTATGCATGGCACTACATCTAACGACCATCAGGGTTTAACCTTCCACTATACTAGTAGAAGTCATAGCGATGCAACTGCTGCATCTGCACAGCATAAGTTCTTCGGAGTATCAGGAGGAGGAGCAAATCACGCTAATGGAGACTGGTATCTAAGCCCAAGAATCAACTTTACCTGCTTACTTACTGATGAAGTAATTGCAGCGGCAGTAGAGCATGCTATCAATGCCTCAACTAACGATGAAGACATTACATTTGACTGCACTAATATGTTTGCACCTGATGGTAAAACGCTGGGAGAATGGGGTGTTAGCCCCACTGCAATTACGATTAGAACAAGAGCAGATGGTAAGACTCCTATGAGTAAACTGTTTGAGGCAAAGAGAACCAAGGATTGGGGCTTACTTGACGGTGCATCCACTGACGCAGTTGTTTCGACCAAGCACACTGGTGGTTTATCTAACGCAGAAAAAGACGCAGGTACTAGGTTGGATATAGGTTACATACCTCATACTGTGTTACAAATCAGTACTAAATTCAGGGGTAGTAATGCAAATACAGCGACTCCTGTACTGGTAGATAGTCAGAATAACATAGTCGATGTTACTACTTGGCAAAGAAACTTGAGGGGCGATAACTTTACTGATGTAGCAGGTGACCATATCATACCAAGAGTGGATTCACCTTGTTTAGAAGTCGATGCAGTTTCTAGCGGAGTAATACAATCAGCGTCTAACGAGTCTTGGGCTTTGTTAGGTAAGTTAGCATCACATGACAGTAATAGTTGGGGAGAACCTTACATCGTTTGGTATAGTACCAAAGAGTATGCAGAGGTTCGTAGTAAACCCGGCTCTAACGCAATAACGCATGTGGATGAGATTACAGAGTCGGCTAACTTTTCACCTGCTCAACATGACTTATTGTTCAAAGGCACAAGTCGTATAGTGGACTTCCGTGAAACAGATGGCGTAAGACGAGCAGGTAGTAAACAAGGTAGTCCTTTCTTATACTTCCGTGGTGGTAGAGACAGCCCTGACCACTGGGTGCCACTTTACTTCGGTGGTGGCTTTAGTGGTGCAGTAGTAGATATTAACGACGGTACTCAGAATGACTACTCTGATTTCTACCAACACCCCTACTCTAGCGGACCTACTGGTAGTGCTGGCTTCCAAAATGTGGGAGAAATCGCTGGCTCTTATGCACTACTCGATGCTAACGCTATGCTTGCTATGTTCCCCGGTACTCCTTACCTTGACCAGCACCGTGGTCAAAATAACCCACCTTACTTTAACCAAGATGCTATTTTACCATTCGATATGGCAAAGGGCGCTAACTCAAAAGTAACTGGCGTCACTTATACAGATGGCTCAAACTCAGTTCATGCTAACATACCGAGTCCGATAGTATTGAGATTTGCTCATCCGAATGCAAGATATAGCCATAGTAGCAGTGACAGTGACCAAACATCGTACATAATATTTGGTCCGGGTCAAGCCTTCCCTCACAACACCGCTGCTCACGAGCCTCAAGGTGCTAATATAGTAACGACAGGAAACGGATATAGTGCAGTCCCTGTTCACATAGGTGGTGACAGGGCTAAAGATTCATTCCTACCAAATCAACTTGCCAATGGTGATGCTACTGAACATAGTGGGTTTAACAGACTAACTAGTGCTAATGCCCACTTACCTATGACTACATTTTTCCAGCAGAACAAAAGGTCAGGTTTCAATTATGTAATGAACTGGGAGCCTCTCAAAGGTTTACCATCTACGAAATCAAGTTCTACTAAAAGTTACAGCCAAGCGTATAACCATGCTTTCTATTATGAAGGCTCAGTTGCCACAACTTCTAATTTACCAAAGCATTACCATCCTTTTAATTTCATATTCCAAGACATAAGTGGTGCATCTATAGGCGGCAGCGCTCATCCAAAGAGCAGACAAGCATCTGTAGTTTGGCACATGGATGGAGGCTACCATCCCGGCGGTCATTTCCTTGATGACCATGTAAGTAAAAATCCAAAACACACGGTGTCCACGGCTAGATTAGTTACAGGCAGCGGCTCACAGCATAATGCTAGTGTTTTCAGACCCTGTGGTCTTTTAGCACAGGCTTACAAAACTAAGTACGGAGGTGACTTTAGTGGTCAAGATGTAAATGAAAGTGTAGTAATCGTAGACGCTACTAGGTGTCAAAATGCAGAAGAGTTAGGAACTGTAATTAGCGGTGCAATAAACACATTCCCCGGTAAGAATCCACTCAAAGCGATAGGCGGTACATTCATGCCTTCTATGCAGAATGCGCACAAACAAGATAGATACGGCTGGGTAGAAGTACCTGTAGTAAGTTACACAGCAGAAGCAGGAGGGACTGCTGCTAGTCTTGTAGTCACTAGCACTGCTACTACTTTACCTGATTACGGTTGGTTAAGAGTTAGTGATGGGACGAATTCAGGATATGCACCTTATATCTCATACAGCGTATCTGCGCCTAATACAACTTTTACTTTAGGTAAAAACTCAGTCACGACTAATACAAATGTGGTGAATCCTGCTAGTAACTCCGCTCTAGCACCTGACAATACTTACAAAGCCTATATTTGGACAAAGGCAGGTACTCATAGACACAATAACGCAGCCGGTGCTGGTTCTCGTGACCACATATGCCAAGTGCACTTTAGTGGATACATAGATGCAGTTGACAGAACAAGACCAATAGGTGCAGTCGGTTGGGCAGGCGAGGCTTACTCTTATCTAAGTTCATATCATGCACCAAATGATATAGGTGGAACAATACACCCTGCTGGATTAGGAGCATGGCATCCTTTCTTAGGATTCAATCCATATGGGGCTGCTGAAACTTGTGTTTCTAGCCCTAGCCCAGTCGGCTCGGCAGAAGTACCGGCGGGTACATTTTACCAAGACTACTGTGTAACAGGCTTGTCCAGTAGACACTTAATTGCTATAACGCATGAGAGCGAACTACCTTTGATTGCAAAAGCAGATAGAGACGGTATTACCTGTAACGGCGATTGGTTAATGGTAAAGCAAACGGGTACTTTGTCACATGCTGGAACAATCGCTTGGGATACTGGGAAAGTGCACAATAAGAGCAGATACATCGGAACTGCTACTGCTGGACCTCATGTAGAGGCACAGATGCACAGCGGTTACACTAGACCCTCTGCATCAGGTGATTACCCCGCATCGGCTTCCGCTCCTACAGATGGTGAACTACATCGAACAATACAAAGCGGAGATATGGTGAGAGCCAACGCCTGTAATTATCCAACAGGTGATTTGTTTTGGGATGAATCGGTCGTTAAAAATTCAGCATTCCACGAAAGTGCAGGTACATACGGAGTGGAATGTGTGGGAGTAAGTAATCACGACCACTACTTGGACATAACTGCCTCCCCTCACACTGGCTTATTTGGATACTACGGTGATAGACACCCTGCTCGTAACTTCTTACCTGAACATGTTGTATGGAAGCGTATGGATGGTGGAAGCCTTACAATGCCTGCCGTCAATGCTCGTGGACTTGGCATGATACCTTGGGTGAAGCGAAAAGACGGCTCGGATTACAAAACAGTCGGTGAAAAGATTCTTGGA
>MDSZ01130974.1_pt1 | contig 14311 bp, 7 predicted proteins | sample 811201 | NCBI WGS metagenome assembly MDSZ01 (sample SAMN05326647, study PRJNA326480) | marine metagenome | isolation source: seawater | place: Indian Ocean: North | collected 2010
GTAATCTCAGGACGTAAAGTATAGTCATGAGGATAATCATAACCAAAGTTATTATTCTTAAGTTTCTTAATCTTACCAACTTTATCACCTTTAGTGAAAATAGATGCTTCAGTACCAAAAGGAGGAATAACAACAGTTAATTCTGCACCAGATCCTTGTAATCCAGGTCCAAGAATACCATCAATTGATTCAATATCAATATAAGCAGTGGTATATGCTTTACCTGGAGAAGTAACAACTACTTCTTGTATCTGACCTGGAATTGTAATACCATCTTCATCCGATCCATCATTAACTACAATACTAACTAAACCACCTTCACCATCACCTAATATAGGAACAGAATTATAAACACCAACAGCATATTCAGTACCTGGTTCATTAATTTGAACTCTTTCTATATTTCTTGTTGATTGTATATCTGTAACAATAGGTAATTTGGTATAGAATCCGCCAGGATTAACTATACGAACATCTGCGATAGCTCCAACTGCTTTTAGAGAACTTGTACTGTAAGATGCCTGATTTACATTTGCATCACCTTCAGGTTCATTAGCAAGAAGGAATTTGAATACATCTGCACCTTCGGTAATAGTTGCACCAGCAGTACTTGAAATTACAAAGTTACCTGTATAAGGAGAATTTGTAACATCAAGATAACTACCTTCAATTACAGGAGAATCATCTCCAGTTCTGGAAGGATCAAAATAATATGAAATATTAGTAACAATATCTGGATCAATTTTTAACTTAACTGTAGGTGTAGGTTGTCCTTGACCAGTTACACCTGGAATACCAATTCTTTCAATAGAGTTGAATGAATATTCCAACTTATAAAGATTATCTTTAGAGAATGATAAATTACCACCAACCATTGAAGAGTGACTTAGGTCAAACAAATATTGATGACCATTGTACATTTTTAAGACAGGAGATTTAACAAATATGTCAACATTAGCTGCTATTGTAGAAGGAGAAGTTACAGCAGCTTGATCTAACTTATATGTAAATTCTAACGGGCTAATAACATTTAATACTGGGAAAGCACCATCATATTCATCATAGGTAGTTCCACCAAATTCTTGTGCTGGATTACCATCAACATATATCATTTCACCATTACTTAAGTAATGACTTGTAGAGGTAATACAGTATACTTCATCTGTATTAGCAACAGAACTAACTTGAAGAATCTTTGTTAAATTAGCAGTTAAAGTGATCTTAAGAACACCTGCCAAATTGGTAATCTGACATGTGCTATAAGCAGTATTAAATGTTATATCACTAGAAGTAATATCAACAACAGATCCAGGAATATATGTAGATCCACCTGAAACTTCATCTATTCTAATTGAATAGTCATTTACATCAAATTCCTTTAATTTTGCAAAATCATCTAAATTATTAGTTCCACCAACATCAGAAGGTGCATCAAAAGTAGAAAGATCTATATCAAATGTTCCTGGAGTTGTGTTATTAATCTCAGTAAACACATAATTCTTAATTTCATTAACATCATTTGGAAGAGGACCAATAATACCATAACTATCTTGCTCACTGAATTGTTGTGTAATTAATTCACCATTATCCAAATCATCAGTCCAAGGATTGTGAATAATAGCAAGATATATTTTATTAGCAGAATTATCCTTTTTAATAATATAACCACTATTAATAAACGTACCGTTAGGATTTTGAAGTACTAATTTAGCACCAACTGTAAAATCAAATGACTGATTTAAAGTAAGTTCTTGTATGTTATTAATAACAACTGTGGATGTAGGTTTAATATAGTACCTATCCTTAACAACAGCAGATACCTTTAATTTTTGAGATCCTGGAGAAGGAACAGTTGAAGTTCTAGCACTCCAAATATCAGCAACATAAGTTAATGCCTCTGTATCCTGAGACATAGTTGTTGTAGCATCATCAAAGTCTAATGATTGGAAACCTGCTTCTGCTAATTCAAAACCAGTACTACCAATACTTAAAGTAGTTCCAGTAACAGGAGCAATATCTGCCCTTGCAAATCCAATCTGTGTATTTGTTTGTAGTCCTTGATCACCTAAACGATCCGAATCAGCATTTTTATCAATTTTTAAACCAAAACCAATATAATCTTCAGATTCATATCTTCTTGTTTGAGCATCAAACCAAGCAGTATCTGTCCAAGAATAACCAAAACCAAACTGAGATGCTTGTGGAAGTCCATTTATATCAGCTGGTGAAGTAGGAGTTATTGCTCTATTCTTTAATTTAACATCATCAAGATAGAATTGACCTTGTGTATCTTTAGCAAAGTCATTAACACCAGCACCAAATCCAGGTCCAACACCAAAGTATAGATCCTTACCAGCAAATGATGTGTTTGATATAGTTCCACTAGCTACTTGAATACCATTAACAAATGACGAGAATAAATTCCCAGACTTAGTTATTGCTACAGAAATCCAAGTATTATTAAGCATTACAGAAGAAGCACTTGAAATAGCAGTAGCATTAACAAGTTGAGTTGAACTATTAGCAATTGTTAAATCTAAACCACGACCTGTACCAAATCCCAACCAAAGACCACCAGTAGGATCCTGAGAACTACCAATCTAACATAAAGTCATTAAATTTTGACTTAAACTAAATGGAAGACCAGAATCTCCATCGATGTATACCATCATCTGAATGGTAAAGTCTCCATCCAATGTAGTACCCAATTCAGAAGAAGATGCTTTAATATGACCATTTTCCCAAGTAGTTTGAGTATTAGCTGGTACATTACATCCATCAATCTTTGCTACACCACTCACATAACGTATAGAATTATTAGCACTTTGATCTGTAATGGTATAATGAGAAGCAAGATCAGTAAGAGGAGATCCACCATCATCAAAATCTAAAATAAACTCATTTCTATTCCATTGAGTTTGACCGTAAATGTATACATCACCAGATACATCTACAGCAAGTGCTTTTGCAGTAATACCTTCAACTTGATTCTGATTAAACTCATTTGTACTATGCTTCTTCATAGTACCATCATAACCAATCTTAACAGTTCCTACAGTTGTTTTTCTAGTAACTTGATCATCTTTTGTATATGCAACATTAAGATCACCAAATATATCAATAATAGAATTATTAACCAGAGTTAATTCTCTACCAGTAGCAAGATAACGATAATTCCAAATTATATTACCATCAGTATTTAATTTACCTACCCAGAAACTATCTTTAGTAGTATCATCAGACTTAAGTCTGCAAGTTGCAGTGATATAAAATTCATTAAATTCATCTATTGTTAAACTAGTGTTTATGAAAGAATAAACTGTATTACTTAATTCTTTTATCCAATCTATTGTTATTGCATTAATACCAATCGTTGCTTTACCAAAAGCTACATTAATATCCTTAGAATCTGGACCAGAGGCAGTTTCCATAATGAAATAGACACTATCCTCAATGATTATCATATCCGTCAATCTTTCGGATAAAGTTCCAGATGCAATCTTTCTCTTAACAGCAAAATTACCTGTAGTGTCGATAGATGCTATAAAGGCATCATCAGGGTTTAATGAGTTTGTATTTGTATAACCACCAATAACATAACGAATATCAGAGTATTTCTCAATACAAGTAACATAATCTGCACGATTAGCACCAGATATACCAGCATATCCCTTTTGGAAATCTAGAGTAGCATCTAATCCATCTTCGGATTGAGTATACTTACATAGAATAATATCTGGATTATAAACATCTAAAAGGTTTGCATTTGGTCTATTATTACCTACAACCCATATTTCATCATTAGTAAATGGATTTTTATTGACATATAACTTTTGGAATTCTGTATAATATTGACCATCCGTACTTTCTAATGTTCTTTCCCATTCTTTAACACCTAAAGCAGAATGCTTAGATATAAATGCAACGGTATTTCCAGTAGCATCTTTTGTTTTACCACAATAGTATGTCTCTTTTTCTTCATTAACATAGACATCATTAACAGAAACATAATTGTTATTTGATATCGTTGTTACAAAATAATCTGCTTTTTTGAAAATCTGTGGATGACTTAATATAACACGAGGACTTGTTGTGTAATCTGATCCAGAGTTAATAATATTAACAGTATCAATAGATCCTACAGAACTAACTACTGCTTCTAACTTACCAGATTTACCATCTCCATCAATAATAATTGTTGGTGGAATCTCTTCATCATATCCAGAACCAGATTGTTCAATTACAATAGACTCAATACCTTTAATCTGACGAACAACAAAAGTTTTGTTCGTATTTTGCATTATAGGAGTATAATCTACGAATACTTCATCACCAGCAACTAAATTATGAGGAACATTAGTGTCTAAAACACCATAATTCAATCCATTAACATTCTCAAAAGTATAAGAATCTATAGATTCACCCTTAATTCTAGAAATACGAGCAGAAACACCAGCTCCATCAGTACCTTCATTATCAAATGTAAGTATATCATCAACCTGATAGTTCTTACCTGGGTTTTCAATAGTAAATCCAGTTACTGAAGCATCTTCAAACTTAGTTATAGTTTCAACTTCAATATCAACTTTAGAGTCAAACTTAACTTTAGGGAAGTAATCAAAGAGTTGTAATGGTGACTCCTCAAACATTTGAGCAGGATCTGCAGTTTCATCAGCAGTAATAACACCATCACGGTTAACATCTTCCACCTCAAACATCAAAATATCACCATCTTCAGTTGTTAATGCTGCAGTAGAAGCATTTGGTGTTCTTTCAACATCAATATCAACATTTTCATAAGGATCTCTATATCTTACAACACCAGAAGGTATATTTTGCTGTACAGCACTAGTTGAAAGATTCCAAGTATCAACAACAGAGTTATAACTTGGTCCAATAACATATGGGAATAAAGCATTACCATCTTCTGTAGCATCAATAGTTACAAAATAGCAATATCTACCATCTGGATAATCTGGAGTCTTACAAAAACGACCATTATATTGATCTAAATCACCTAATCCAAAGACATATTCATAATCTTCAACAAATTTACCTGCAGGATACAAATAATCTCCATTTGCATCTACATCTGTAAGAAGAGGTCCATCACTTCTAACAGGATATGGATTAGTAGTTGAATCAAATACAAGACTTTCTTGCAATCTAAATGAAGTGCTAAGTCTAATTACAGCAGATCCTTGGTCAGTTGGATCAGTATATCCATAAGGACCGTAAATTGGGTTACCATCAAATGCCCAACCAATAATAGGAGAGTGTACTAACTGATCTTCTTTTTCTAAAGTTTTACCATAAGCATCTTTATAAAGGTTATCACCTAAAATATATCTCATTCTCTGAGGATTAGATAGATGAGCATATTCACCACCATACTCATTATTATAACCAGTAAATACACCACCTCTTGCATCGTCAAATATAGAAGTAGATTCTAAATTATAAGTCCATTCAAATACATTTGACTCAAATAAAGCATCTTGACCAACAGAAGTTAGATTAATAACTGTAGTACCCTGAAGATAGTTAATACCTCTGTTAACAATCTCAATTCCAGTTACCCTACCTGCATTTTCACCATCAACATCAATTGTTGCTCTTGCTATAGCACCAAATCCATCACCTTGAATAGTAATTTCAGGTGCAGTAGTATAACCTTGACCAGCAGAAATTATAGCAATAGATATAATTCTTCCATTATTAACAATAGCTTGTGCAACAGCACCACTACCAGAACTTAATGCTATGCTAGGTTTTGATGTATATGAATTACCACCATTAGTAACATCAATTGATCTAATAGGACCACGTACAGAAGCTGTACCTTGTGCTCCAGTACCACCTCCACCAACAATAGTAATAGAAGGTTGTGAAGTATATCCAGTACCTCCAGTATTGATTAGAATACGTGAAACTTCACCTTTAGTAATAATTGCCGTAGCAGCAGCTCCAGATCCATTACCACCGACTATAGAGACCAATGGTGAGGTTGTATAACCAGAACCACCATTTGTAACTGTAATTTCACTAATAGAACCATCAACAGTTACTGCTGCCGTTGCTCCAGTACCTCCACCACCAGATACAGTAATTGCTGGAGGAGAAGCAGCATCATAATCTTTACCTGGATTTAATATATCAATACTCGTTACAGCACCAAATGTCTTGCTTAAATCTGACTTATAAGACCATATAGAGACACCATTAACCCATGTACCAATAGGACCAGGCTTAATAAGGTCTTTAGTTGAAATTGTTTGTGCAAGTTTAGGGAACCTATTTAACTTACGCTGGTTACCTGGAAGAAGTGCAGATCCTGGGAAAGGTCCAATTTCATAGTTTGGAATACCTGTAGAAGCAACATATACATAATCATCATTAAAGAATGAGTTCTGTACGTTTGTAGTATAAGGACTAATAGCATTAAAAATAGCACTATTAAGAGATTTACCTTTATTAAGGTCAATAGATACAAGAATATTACCTTGTGGTTCAACAGTAGCAGGTTGTACCAAATTATATTGGAAAACATACTCACCATCTCTAGATGTTACAAGGAAAGATCCGTTATAGATGATTGGGTTAGCACCATAAATTGTAACCTGATCCCCAACCAATAGACCATGAGGATTAGCACAAGTTACAGTAGCAGATTGATTGTTAACACCACCATAAGTGATAGATGTAACTTCAATTAATTTTTTAACGTTATATAACCAAGTTGTCAAATCTGGACCAACACCAGTACCACCCAACTTAGAAACTGTTAATTTATCACCAGGAAGATAGTAAGATCCAGTATCAGTTAAAGTTGTTTGTTGAGCATCAACGATACCAACAATATTCATCACAACTTCTTGAAGAGTACCCTTATTAATGTAAATTCTAAAATTAGACTTTACTTCAGTAGCAGAATCCCAATCTTCTACAACACCATTAACAGAACGAGTACATTCAATAAACTGGTTTAATGATTTTTCCTTATATTGTACAACCTCACTATCACCAATAACAAACTCACCATTTCTTTCTGGCCAACCAATAGTAGAGTCAACTGTAATAATACTATCAGTTTCGTTTAAAGGCTCACCTAATCTCGTCTTATAAGGTACAGTAAAAGTACCATTAATCGTTTCTTCGGATAAAACAAGTTCAAAAATCTCTAATTCAGAGGTTTTAATAGAAATAAAATTCTCTACAAGAGCACTTGCTGCTTGAACATTAGGATCAGCAATATCAGCTTCTTGAACTATAAGTCCATCTTTAATATCACGAGGATCACCACTAACTAAAGATGCACGAAGAATGGTGTCAATAGACCAAGTAGCGTTGGATGGCTTAATAATTTGATCTTTTGGATAAGAAATACTTACAGTTTCACCATATAATAACTTAAAGAGATATGCAATACTAAAAGATGTACCTTTAGATGAATAAAAATCTTTAATTGATTTTATAGCATTTCTTACATCAATCTTTGTATAATCTAAACTTGGAACATCTGGAAGGAATTGTTCTGTATATTTGTCAAGAAGTCTCTTAACAAAGAGTTGATCTAAGCATTTTACTGCAGTATCAACCTCTGCAGCTGTTGCAACAGTGTCATTTGTGAAAACTGCGTTACCATCTTCAGTATATGCAGTAATACCACTTGCTGCTCTAGCACAACCTTCAAATTGTGCCTTTGTATACTTACTACCATTCTGATTTACTGTAAATCCAGTAACCTGATTCAATCCAACTGTAGCAGAAGCTTCTGCGGATGGTGGAGATTGAATAAAGATTGTTGGTGGTTGTTCAGAACTATACCCACTACCAAAATTAACAATATTAATATCAATGATTTTACCATTGAATATTGATGCAACTGCAGTAGCTCCAGTACCACCAGCATATGCTCCAGTTCCATCTGTTCTATCATCTAAGATGTATACAGAAGGAACATCATCATATCCACTACCACCACTCAATAATTCAATAGAAACAACTCTTCCATCACCATCAACCTTAGTTTCTAATACTTGAGCACCTATAGGATCCTTTATTGCTATTCTAGGAACAGTTTCATACCCTTGACCAGAATTTAATATATTAATACTTTCAACTTGACCATCTACCATTACTGCCTGTAATGAAGCTTTAATACCATCTTCACCTGTTGGTTCATCAACATATATTTCAGGAACAGTTGTATATCCAAATCCCTTATCTAAAACTTCAATAGATCCACTAATAGAACCCCCAATCATCGTTGGAATGCCTATTTTTGCCCCACCTGGTTGCTTAAAAGTTAATCTAGGTGTAAAAGTATATCCACTACCAGAATTAACTATTTCTAAACCACTAACTTCTCCATTAGTGACTGTTGCTGTTATTTCTGCAGTTTTCGCACCAGGTTTAGTTGGATCTTGAACAATTACAGTTGGTGGATTAGTATCACTATAACCTTTACCACCATCCAATAACTTAACTTCTTTAACACCATTAACAAGTGCTGTTGCAGAAGCACCACTACCAGTTAAACTATTAATTGATACCTTTGGTGGATACTCATATCGATAATTATTACCATTAACACTTGTAGAAATATTTGTAAGCTCACCATTATCATTAATACGAGCATATCCTACAGCATCAGCACCAAAAGAAGGAATTGGTGCTTCAACAGCAAATAATTCCAAATATCTACCATTTAAAGGTGGATTTTTAAATATAAATTGATCGTGGTCAATATAAAATTCTTCTTTTGGTATTAAAAGTTGATTGTCATATATCGCATAAACATATTCATCAATAACTGGTTCATATCTCTCATTGTTCCTAGTAATAGTAAATTGTCTCTTATCATCACCAAAACTATTTGATATATTATCAATTTGTACTATAGGACTCTCAATAAAACCACTCATATATGTTATAGTAGTGGAAGATGTGTCATCAGCATCCAATTTTGTTCTAGGAGGCTGAGTAAAGACAATATCAGTACCATCTACAGTAAAATCTAAAAGAGGTACTTGCAATTCACCATACACTTTAACAATTAAATGCTGTGCAGATGGTGGAGCAATAGGATTATCTTGTGATGTTAACGGAAATCTCTGTCTAGAACCATCAAAAAGTGATAATGGACTTGCAAGACCAGTCCATTTTAACTGGACCTGTTCATATGAAATACCTGGACTTAACGCAATATTAGGTGAAGCTGTTGTTCTCTCGTAATATACTACTTCATCACCAATTAATAATGATCCATTCTTCTCTAAGAAATCATCAACAGACTCTACAATTATCTTATCATCAGTGGCAGTTATTGGTTCTACAATCTTTGTCGCACCATCAAGAATCCCAACATCCAGTTTATCAATATCCAGATATTGTAGGAAATTATTAACTATATTCTGTCCTAGACCAGTCTTTTCTTGAGATCTATAATAGTACTCAATAAACTTATTAAACAGTGGATAATCCTGTTCAATAAAATCAGGAGTTAATGATTTAACTGACTGAGAGACCTTATTCGTATTTGCCATCTAATTTTAGAAACAAGTCGAGCTGTTTGGATCACCTGTATTAGTAATCTGAGTTACCTCAACCAAAGTTGGTGTTTGGTTAAATGTTTGTGGTGTCAAACTATTTAGAGGGATAGTGGTAGGTGGAATAGTTCCAATTGGTGCTACCGTTACTTCAGGATTAACTACATTAATAATAGTACCAGGCGTTGACGCTGGAATTGTCGTATTATTGCCTGGTATAAAGAGTACTGGGAGGTTTAAATTCGTAGGTAATTTAGTAGGATCTATAACAGTACCTATTCCTGTTACAGGATCGGTTAAATCCATGTTTGTTGAATCAGGAACATCATCGCCTGCACCAACAATATTAATAGGACCTATACATATTTCACCAGTATCGTAATTAATACTACCAGCAGTATTATTAGTATATACCTTCTTATTTCCAGTATTATAGAATGTTTTTAGTTTACCAAATCCATCATCTTCAAATAATTGATCGATACCTGGTCTATCAGCAGTTCTAAAGTTTCCAGAAAGTATAACTGGCTCTTTATTACATGTTCCATCTGTATTACTAGGAGCACTATTATAAAGAGCACCACCAGTAGAAATACAATAAGTATTTGTCTGGTTGGCATCTGCTCTAATATACTTTAAAAGAGAAGTTTGAACAGAAACGTCACTAACTGCCTTATCTGCTAAAGCAATTGCTTTTTGGAACTGTTGGTTTCTAAACGTAGAGTTGAAATTATTAATTTGTGTTTGAGTAGCCCAATCATTAATAGCATTCTGAATATTTGTTTTAATATCAGAAGTATTACTCGTTACACCAGTATCATAAAGAACAAAGACTTTAGGATAGATATAAAGCTCATCTGGATCGATAACAACAGGATCTATAGATGCCATTGAATATGATCTTAATTTTGTCTGTAAATCCTTCTTAGATTGGTCGTTCAAAAGAGATCCAGTCTTAGTTTTAACAGCAACGTATACTTTACCGTATATCGGAGGTGTTAAAGAATCTCCACCATAAGCAACAACAGACTCAGCATTAGAATAAAGATTTTTAGTAATAACAGCGTAATCCTGTGCTGTTACTGCTCTGTATTGAGAAGCATAGAATCTTGGAGCCATATACTTAATAGATTCTATTGTTTCTGGGTCATCACCCATTTGAGAACGTTGTTTAGTATGAAGAATAATATCGGAGTTAGCTACTGCTATATTGTTACTATCTTCCATAGTTCCAATATAACCAAAACCAGTTACTTCATTTGCTTCTTTTCCAGAACAAGTCAAATATTCAAAATTAATAACTTCACCATCTTTCAATTTCCTACCAATACTATCATCACCAAATCTTACCTGATACCTCATATCCTCGCCTTCAGAGAGGAAGTAACTACGTGTATTACCACTTAGGTTGGTAACAGTTTCTACCATGTTATAAAGGTCTGAAGTGGTAGAAGATTCGTTAGCTTTAACTGTAACTCTTAAAGTTTCTATATCAGCGTCTTCAGAAGGGATTTTATATTCTTGAGTCTGGAAAGTATTAACAGTATACGAAAAATTGATTATAGACCCTTCATTAATAGTAACTGAAGGAAATGTTGCTTTACCAGTTACAGTATCAACCTCTACTGTAATATCTTCTAAAATATTCCAAATATAATTACTACCTCTTGCAACTGGTCCTCTTTTTAAGGTAACTGAACTAGGATATGCCTGATTAGTTTGAGATGTCTGTACTTCCAACATCACACATGCTTTAGCACATGTAATTGATCTAGGAACATAATTTAATAGTTTAGCAATATTAACAACATTATCTCTAATTGTAGATGATGGCAAAAATACTTCATTCATTGCCATATTAGACATAAATGCAGAATAATAGCTATTGTACGCTAAAACATCAACGAGATATGATAATGTGGATCCATTAAAGTCATAATCTGTAAACTCATCTCTAGTTCTCAGATATGATTTTATAGAAGCTTTGATATCTTCAAAGTCTAATGCTGTTAACTTATTCGGTTGCATTTAACTAGGTCTCTGTAATACGAATGATATAGACTCGGTAATAGGCAATCCAACAACCTTATATCTAACGGTTACTGAAACTTTACCTGCAGTATAAAATGGAGTTAATTTGCAACTTAGAAGCTGCACTCTAGATTCATATTGGTTAATGGTATTTATGATCTCACCTTGTATTGTATCTAGTGTAAAGGGATCTAACTGTTCAAATAGTCTTTGATATACTCCACTACCAACATTACTCTTGAATAATTTTTCTCCTGGTCTAGTTAAAACTAGATTTTTAATAGCTTGTTTGATTGCATTTGCATTTGTTACCTTTGAACAATCATCAGTAAACCTATTTTTAGAAAATGCGATATTAACATCAGCGAAACTTCTAGATTTATCTTTGGTTAATTCTGCTCCTGTTATTGGTTTTAATGCCACTATTCACCTTCCCTTTTTTTAAGATAATAGTCACTTCTTGGGTCTGTAATTAGATATTTACAGTGTTCCCAACCATTCTTTCGGAATTCTTCAGACATATCAACAGGTCTATTTGCCACACCCTTTCCATCCGTCTTATTATAAGCTGCCTCCATTTCCTCTGTAGTAGGTCCTACAGAGCTTCCTCTTGGTACTATACTTTTGAATATAATGGGATCACTCATGAATAAAGACGGTATACGTCTTTATTATTTATCTATTAAACATAACCTTTTTTACATCCTTATCCATTTGTTCCTTCTTTAATCGCATTTTTTCTATATCCTTTCTAGTTTTAGACTCTTCCATGTCGGCCATTGACTTAGAATCTAAAAATTGTGTCATACACCATCTACCCATATTTTGTCCTTCAAATTTTGGATCTAAATAAACTTCCAAAACCCGATGCCTAATAAATGATGGGAAAAATATCATTCTATTGTTAATTACTTCAATATCAACCTTATAATCAGGAAATATAAACTCCCCTCCCCTAAACTGTTTAGGCTCTTTAAAGAACCAAAATAGACCAGTAACCGTTGATGCATCTGTATGTGCTCTATAATAGTTGTCACCCTCGTAATATGACAATAATGTGGAATCATAGTCGCAAGTCTTAATAAAATTGGTAAAAAACCAATTTTTTCCCTGTTGTAAGACCTCTTTTGTAAAAACTTTGCGATTTATGCGTAAAATATCACATTTTTCTCGATTTTTACCATAAAATTCGTCTAAATGGATGCATTTATTGTTTTTTAGAAAGCCATTCGCATCAAAAGCACTATAAGAGTCGACTGGATCTAAGAAAATGTCCTCTTTATACAAATTATCGACCTCATTCCACAACATTTCCATCTCTTCATCATCAAAATAGTCATCTACAATGATGAATGGAAACCCATGTTCATATGCGTTGATTTTCATAATTAATAAGTGCTCTCGTTTCTATCAAAGACTATATTAAAAGATAGACTCATTCTATCATGATTTGTCTGATTTGTCGTTATACCATGCATCAACCAACCAGGAAATAGAGCAAGCAGACCATTACTAGGAACTATTTGCTCTCTTTCACATAAAGCTTTGTAGCAAAAAGATGAAGTCATAGCAGGAGTTGGATTTTCAAAGTATATGTTACCATCAGATCCATCAGTTTTATAATAGTATACTCCAGACACATCACTAGTACCATGATGATGGCAATGTCCATAATTACCTTTTTTAAATAAAGAAATCCATGAACTTCCAATATACCCATTAGTATGAGGAAAATTTATAGATTTCATATAATGATCTAAATGATATACAATTTGATCTCTCAAAAAGTTTAAATCATTTTTAATAATGAAATTATCTTTAAAACTTGGGTCTGAAAGGAAATGGGTTGCACCCCAATCCCCTTTCATTCCAAATTCAACTTCTTTTAATGCTGTAGTAATTTCATTCTGTATTTCATTAAAGTTATCAACTTTCTCCACCCAATATATTGGAGTTGGATACAAATTAGCTAAAGTGCCTTTCATTTTCCAGTAATAGTTGCCCAGAGTACTTTAAGTAGTCCTTTTTTAGCATCTCCCTGAAGTTCATCAAAAATATACATGTTAAGTCTGAATGCATAGTTTGCTTCAGTAATCAATGTATTAACCTGATGCTCATTAACTTCTAACCCATCTAGAACTGCTCTATAATCGGTTTTAAACGCCTTTGCATCATCTATCATAGGAAAGTCGTAAAAGTGTAATCCCTCTCCTTCAGGGGGATTTAACGCCTTCTTAGCAATACCCTTAAGTATTTGACCACCTGATAAATCACCAATATACCTAGTATAATGATGTGCTATAAGAAGATATGGATCCTTCTCTGCAATTTCATTAAGTCTATAGCAATATGTGTTACAAGCTTCTGATGGTGTCATCATACTCCTGTACATAGGACCATAGTAATACCTAAGATCTCTATTAAGAAATGCAGTACGGAATAATTTCGCACCCCATTGTTTCAATGTACTTGCTAGAGGATCTTTAGTTTCCTGTATCCTTTCCTCCATTGTCTCATAGACAAAATAAAAGTCCGTAATTAGTTTACGGTACTCTTCTGGGTTTAGTACTCCTTTAAGGAATCCAGCAATAAATTTAGTATTTTCTGCTGCATTGTGAGATTTCTTAGTACCTTCTTTTAATCTAGTTGATAAAGTCATAATTTTTTATGTTTTTTTAGGAAAATGTTGCCTGATATAGCACATCTACCATTACACTTATTAGGTGGAA
>MDSZ01010643.1_pt1 | contig 14309 bp, 17 predicted proteins | sample 811201 | NCBI WGS metagenome assembly MDSZ01 (sample SAMN05326647, study PRJNA326480) | marine metagenome | isolation source: seawater | place: Indian Ocean: North | collected 2010
AGTGAATTATTTCTTGCTCACCAAGTGTTTCAATTCCAGGTCTCAACTGTATTGGTTGAATACAGAATGGTGGACATGGCCTTGAAGTCTTAGCAAAGGCAGGATTTACAGTATTTTTATTATTCTGATTTCTCGTTATTTTATGCTTACCAGCATACACTTTAGTTCCAAGTTCTAGTGAATATGGACCGTCAGCTTTTGAAATTCCAACAGGTTTATCTGCATAAGCTGTTGAAAAAGTAAGCAGAGAAACAAAAAACATACTTAATACTATTTTTAATTTCATATCTCCTCCAAATTTTATTCGCAATCTGGTTCTTCGTCTGCTTGAGTTTCCTCTTCAGCAAAAACTAAATTAGGAAAATTCTTGTTTGTAGTGCTATGAACCGCAAATGAACTAAATGTCATCAAAAAACCTATTAATAATAGGGTATACAATTTCATAATCTAACCTCCAAATTTATGTTATCCATTAATTTCCTAGTCATTGAACCAAATCCCCTTATTCAATATAACAATTCTACATTATATAAAACCTTAATTGAATACTTTTTGATGCTATGTGTCTATAGAATGCAGCTTATATTCATTAAAACTGGTCAATTTTATGCTTATGGCTTGTTTGTCAGATAAAACCCCATTTTTTGATAGATTTTTTTCTATCTAAAAGATTTATGGTTTTTTTTAATATCATGGAAGTTTTTCCAGCTTTTGCAATTATTTGACCATCAGAATTTGTCATGAAACTTGATCCCCAGAATATAATATGTTTGTTACCCGCAATTTCTTTTCCCATTCTATTAGCCACTATAACTGGAATATTATTCATCAAACTATTAGACTGTATGACTTTTATCCACATTTCTTTCTCATTTATCAAAGAAATTTTTTTATTATTTGAATATGTATATCCAATTGATGTTGGGCAAAAGATTATATCAGCACCAAGATCATTTAATCTTGAATAAGATTTTGAAAACCATTGGTCCCAGCATAACATGATTCCAATTTTACATATTCCAATATCAAAAACTTTAAAAGGTTGTTTGCTGTTTTCAAAATAAAACTTCTCATAATAACACTCCTCATCTGGAAGATTTTTTTTACGATATTTTCCAATTATTCCTTTAGGAGAAATTAATGCACAAGCGTTATAGTACTTTTTCTTAAATTCCTCAAAATAACCAATTATAAGAAATATTTTATTTTTTTCACAAATTTTTTCTATTTTTTTTAATACAGGTGAATCATTGGTTATTGAGTATTTAAAGTTATTTTTATTTTTAGATATACAAAAATATTTTGATAATGATAATTCATGCAAAACAACAATACTATTTTTTGGAAGTTGTTTCTTTATAATAGTATTTTCTATTATAGAAATATTTTTTTCGATAGTTGAGTCTATTTTCTTTTGTATAATTACAATATTAATATTATTTTTCATGATATTTAATAACAAATATTTAAGCTACAGCAATGCAAACCACCTGACTCATTTAGCAATCCTTCTATATCAATAATGTAATTTTTTTGTTGATCAAAGAAAGGCATTAATGTGTTAAGTTTATTCATATCAGTATTTTTATTACCAGGAAAAATTATAACATTATTTGTAATCATATAGTTTAAATAGGAAAATGGTAATATATTATCTTCTTTGTCCCTCACAACATCATCTACACTATGATTTATAGGGATAATTTTTTCTATTTTTGATGTTTTTGTTACTACAGTACTTAGTTGTTTTTTTAGATCTTCAAGTAAATAATAATCTGGATGATCAATATCATTGCTATGCATATAAAAAATATAATTTTTATCATATATACGAATCAAATTATCTAAATGACCATTAGTATCATCTCCAGTTATTGGATCTAGATCAAAAAATAAATATTCGCTGATAAAATTCTCTTTTACTGCATTATCAAAATAACTTTTTATATTCAGCCAATTTTCCTTGTTATTTCTTACTAAACATTTTCTATTAAATATTATCAACCCATCTCTATGGAACTGGATATTTCCACCTTCTATTATTAAATTACCAAATGGCCTGCTAGAACTATTGAAATCTATGCCAAAAAGGTTTGAAATAAAATGTTTTAAAAAATAATTTGAAAAAGAATCATCTTTTTTAAATTCATATTTTTTTCCATATCCATTAAATTTATATTCAAAAAAATCATATTTTTGAGTATTAGTACTTTTTATCTGAATTGGACCATAATCTCTTATCCATATATCATTACATTCATATTCAAAAAAATAAATATTCTTTTCAAAATTAGATAATTTATTATTTCTACAGTTTTCAATAACTTTCTTTCTAGTTTTTATTTTATCATTAGTAATTATTACAACATGATTTTTATTTTCTAATAAAATTGAAATTAGTTGGTTAAATGTCTTTAATAGTTGATCCCAATAAGGTTTTTTTTGATACATGAATGGCCACACCAATATAATCATATTGCATTGTTCATCAGCTAATATTCTATTTTTTAATTTCATTAATTTCTTATTTATTTCTAAATATTTTCCATATGTTATAATAGGCTATGCAATTTCTAACAGCATATCGTTTTCTTACATCTGTAAAGAACACTGGATTTATTTCTATAATATCAAAAATTTCAATCTTAGGCATAATTGTTGGTGTTGGAATATTAATCACTGTTATGTCTGTTATGAATGGATTTGAAAAGGAATTGAGATCTAAAATTTTAGGTTTTACATCTCATTCAACAGTTTATGCAAAAAATAATGATCTTCAATTATCTAATAAAATTTTTTCAAGAATTAAAGAGAATAAAAAAGTAATTGGTCATTCTCCTTATATACAAAAAGAAGGTTTGTTGTCATCAAATAATTATACAAAAACTATTTTTTTGAGAGCTATAAATTCAGAATTAGAAAACACTGTTAGCAACATACACAATAATATGATTCTCGGTAGTTTTAATGATATAAATAAATTTAATAATTCTATTATTATTGGTTCAGGTGTAGCTCAAAAACTATTTGTTTCAATTGGTGATGAGGTTGAATTATTGACTCAAATTAAAATAGGTAGTAGTCAAAAACTTAAACCTTACAAAACTACTTATATAGTTGCTGGGATTTATGATATAGGGTTATATGAGTATAATAATGCTTTTGTTTTTGTTGACCTTAATAATTTTTTATTAACTGCCAAAAAAATAAATAATGAAAGCTTAAGTCTAGATGCTATAAGATTAAAACTGGAAGACCCTTTAAATGTTTATCAATTCTCTTTAGATTTTGAAAGATCAAACAAAGGATTCTATACTCAAAACTGGTCAGAAACACATCAAAGTTTTTTTAATGCAATAAACAATGAAAAAAGGATAATGTTTATTATCCTCATTCTTATCATTGTTGTTGCTGCATTTAATATTACTTCATCTTTATTGATGTTAGTAATTAGCAAAGAAAAAGATATATCAATTTTAATGACATTAGGTGCTGATAAGTCATCAATTTTAAAAATTTTTGTCTTGCAAGGTGTCATTTTGGGATTAATAGGAACTATTTTTGGCATTATCTTTGGATTAATTCTATCTCATAATGTTGATAGCATTATGACTGCGATAGAAACAATTTTTGGATTAAATCTTCTTCCAGCAGAAATTTATCATTTAAATAAAATTCCATCAATTGTAGATTATGATGATGTTTTGATGATTGGAATAGCTTCATTTGTTTTATCTATCTTTTCTACAATATATCCAGCAAAAAAAGCATCAGACATCTTGCCATGCAAGACTTTAAGGAATAATGCATCATGAATATCAATTGTGTTGACATCACTAAATCATATTCAGATATACAAGGATCTAATCAAAATGATGTCTTAAAAAAGGTAAATCTAAGAATAGATGAAGGGGAAATTATTGCATTAACAGGGCCGTCTGGAAGCGGCAAAACTACATTACTTAATATAATTTCTGGTTTAGATAATCCTTCATCTGGTGATGTTTTTTTTGACAAAACTGCTATTCATAAGTTAAGTTTAAATCAAAGAACAAAATTTAGAAATAATAATTTAGGCGTAGTATTCCAATTCTTTAATTTACTGGATGATTTTAATGTTTTTGAAAATATTGCAATGCCTCTCTTCATAAAAAATGAAAATAATAGTGTAATAGAACAAAGAGTTAAGAATATACTAAATGAAATAGATTTACTGAATAAAATTAATTCTGATGTTACTTCGCTTTCTGGCGGTGAATCACAAAGAGTTGCTATTGCAAGAGCTATGATTGGATTACCTAAATTAATATTAGCAGATGAACCAACTGGAAACTTAGATAAAGAAAATACAGAAAAAATAATTAGTTTTTTAATTAATACATGCAAGAAAAACAATATTTCTCTTTTAATGGTTACTCATGATAGAGAATTATTGAAAAAATTTGAAAAAGTATATTCAATAGAATCCGGAGATCTTAAAATATTTACTTGTTGATATTTTGTCTTTCCTTTACTTTATTGTATAAAAATACTTTCCAAATAATATGCATTGTCATATATGAAAGAATACTGCTAATTATTCCTAATAATAAACTACCTATCAATAATGGCTCCCAGATATTACCCCATGCTGATTCTATCCAATCCATAGTTAATTCAAATACTTTATATTGTGGATCTAGATTTAATAGCCAATTACCAACAAGATAAGCAAAATACATCATTGGTGGCATAGTTATAGGATTAGAAATCCAAACGCCTATAAGTGATAGAGGAAAATTAACTCGAAAAATTATAGAGCATATTGCGGCTGGTAACATTTGAAATGGCATAGGCATCCAACCCCAAAAAAAACCAACTGCAACTCCTCCACATAAAGGCTTTCTAGAAAATTGCCAAAGCTCTTTATGTAGTAATGGAGTTCCAATTATTCTTAGAATTTTATATTTTTCTACTACAGTTTTATCTGGTGTATATTTTTTGAAAAATTTCTTCATTAAATATCAACTGTAACAGTGTAAAATATGGATATTTTTTCTTGTAAATGTATTAATATCATATAATACTACATTTCTTTGACAGTAATGTTAATAAAATCATGCAAGAATATGATAAACCAAAAAAAGGGCTGCATGTATATAAGAGATTAATTGGCTATACCCTTAAATATAAGCTAGTTTTCTTTCTTGCAATCTTCGCAATGTCAGTCTTTGCCGTTACAGATACTGCGTTTGCGGCTTTAATTAAACCCTTACTTGATGGAAGTTTTATCGAAAAAGATCCTGAAACGATCAGGAATTTTCCACTATTACTTGTTGCTCTATTTTTTGCTAGAAGCGTTGCTGGCTTTCTATCTACATATGGAATGGCATGGGTTGGAAGGAATGTAGTTAAAAATATTCGTAATGAAATGTTTGATAAACTAGTCCATACACCAACTAAAACTTACGACATGGCATCATCTGGTGAATTAATATCAAAACTCACATATGACACTGAACAAGTTGCTGAAGCAGCCACTAAAGCTATAACTGTTATTATTCGTGATGGGTTAACAATAGTCGGGTTGCTAGGTTTAATGTTTTATCATAGTTGGCATTTAGCTTTAGGATTATTAATAATAGGTCCTCTTATAGCGATATTTGTGAAATATATGAGTTCAAAGTTCCGTGATGTTAGCAAAGATATACAAAAATCTATGGGCTTTGTTACTCATGTTGTAGAAGAACTAATACAGGGTCATAGGGTTGTAAAAATATTTAGTGGTGAAAAAAGTGAAAAGAAGTCTTTTGAATCAGTTAATGAAAATAATAGATCTAAACATATGAAACTAGCTTTTATTCAAGGCACTAGCATTCCTTTAGTTCAATTTATAGTTGCATTATTTCTGTCAGGAATTATTTATTTAGTCACTTCACAAGAATTTTTAGGTGTAATTAGTGTTGGAACCTTTATGTCATTTATTACTGCTATGATACTTATGTTTGCTCCTTTAAAAAGATTGGCTGAAATTAATGTTGTATTACAAAGAGGAATTGCTGCAAGTGAATCAATATTTGATTTAATTGATTCACCAATTGAAATTGATAATATTCAAAAATCAACTGGTAATAAGAAAGATAATCTAAGAGATTTTTCTGAAATACACTTTAAAGATATAAATTTCTCTTATGAAAGGAATGATCAACTAGTTTTAAAAAATATTAATTTTTCTGTCAAAAAAGGATCTACTTGCGCAATTGTTGGAAAATCTGGAAGTGGGAAATCAACTTTAATGAATCTCATCCCAAGATTTTATGACCTAGTGTCAGGAAAGATATTGATTGATAAATCAAATATAAATGAATATAGTTTAAATAATTTACGGAGTTTAATTGCTTACGTAGGTCAAGATTTAACTCTATTTAATGACACAATTAAGAACAATATTGCATATGGTTCGCTTGAGAATAAAACTTTCAATGAAATAAAGTCAGCAGCACTAAGTGCAAATGCAAATGAATTTATTGAGCAGTTTCCTGATGGTTACGAAACAATAGTTGGAGACAATGGTGTTCTGCTATCTGGAGGCCAGCGACAAAGAATTGCTATTGCTAGAGCGATACTAAAGGAGTCGCCAATATTATTATTAGATGAAGCAACAAGCTCTTTAGATTCTGAATCTGAAAAATCTATACAGAAAGCCATTGCAGTCTTACTAAAAAATAGAACAACAATAGTTATTGCGCACAGATTGTCTACAATTAAAAATGCTGATGAAATATTAGTTTTAGATAAAGGAGAAATTATTGAAAGAGGAAAACACTTAAATTTATTAGAAAAAAACGGTCTATACGCGAGTTTACATAAAATTCAATTTCCTCAGCAATAATAAATGGAAAAGATACTCAATAAAGTCTGGTATAGTAAATTAAATCTAGTAAGTATTATTTTATTACCATTCTCTTGGATTTTTTATTTAGTACTAAAAGTCAGACAATCACTATATATATTAAAAATATTTAAAACACATAAATTCAAGACCCCAATAGTTATTATTGGTAATTTAACAGTTGGTGGATCTGGAAAGACTCCATTAACTATTTGGCTTTGTAATTATTTAATAAAAAAAGGATTAAGTGTTGGAATTATTTCATCAGGATATAAGTCTAATGCTTCAAAACCAAAAGTAGTAAAAGAGGGCGTATCAGCTATTGATTTTGGAGATGAAGCTATTTTGATTTATAAAAAAACAAAGGCACCTGTTATTACAGGAGGAAATAGAGTTGATGCAACAAAAAAAATGATAGATGAATATAATCCAGATATAATCATGCATGATGACGGATTACAACATTATGCGTTATTTAGAAATTTAGAGATAGTTGTTGTGGACCAAATTAGAAAATTTGGTAATGAGTTGTTTTTACCAGCAGGACCTTTAAGAGAATCTAAAACAAAATTAATCACAGCTGATATAGTGGTTAAAAATAATTGTTCTGATTTAGACAATCCATCAATTGAGACAAGCATCAATATTCAATATCCTAAAACTTCTAAGACTACATCATTAGAAAAATTTGCTAACAGTAAAGTTCATCTTGTTACTGGCATTGGTTCAATAGAAAAAATTAAGTATGAATTTCAGTGTCACAAGATAAAATATATCTTACATACATATCCAGATCATCATAATTACACAGGTAAAGAAATAATATTTGATGATAATTATCCAATTTTTACAACTGAAAAAGATTTTATAAAATTAAGTATGTATAATAAAAAAATATGGATATTGCAATTAAATATCAAACCAAATAAAAAATTTATAAACGATTTTGATATACATTTAAAAAAGATAATTAAAAATGAAAACTAGAATAGTTATTCCAGCAAGATTACAATCGTCAAGATTGCCAAAGAAACTAATTAAAGAAATTAATGGAAAAACTCTTATAGAACATGTCTGTTTAAGAGCAAAAAAAATTCAATGTGATTCAGTTGTTGTTGCAACAGATAGTTTATCAATAAAAAGTATTGTTGAGAAATGTAATCTTGATTGTTGGTATTCAAAGAAAATCTTTGAAAATGGAACTGATAGAATCTCTGAGTTATCGAAAATACTAAAATATAGTAATAATGATATTATTATTAACATACAAGCTGATGAATTTCATTTTTCATTAAGTGGTATTAAAAAACTAATAACAACCATGAAAAATAAAAAATCTATTGATGTTGCTACATTAATCTTTAAAAATAAAAATCTGGAAATCTTCAATGATAAAAATATGGTAAAAGCTGTTATAGATACTGATAATAATGCTCTTGTTTTTACTCGACTCCCAGTCCCTTATAATAACAATAAGACTTCTTATATCCATATTGGAATTTATGCTTACAGAGTTGGTGTTATAAAAAAATATCCTAAATTAGCTCCTTCACCATTTGAGAAATCTGAGAAACTTGAACAATTAAGATTCCTTTGGAATAATATACAAATTAAATGTGTTTTACTAAAAAATCATTCATCATACAGCATCAATACACAAAAAGACTTAAAATTAGCTAGGAAGTTTAAATTATGAGTACACAAAAAATTGTAATTACAGGAGCAGCCGGCAATATTGCTTATTCTCTCATATTTAGAATACTCTCTTCATCAGTATTTAGTCGAGATACAAAAATTGAGTTAAGTCTTCTTGATATACCTGAAATGAAACCTGTTTTACTTGGACTCAAGTATGAAATAGAAGATTGTGCTTTTGAGACACTGCATTCAATATCAATTACTGATAATCCTGAAACAGCATTTATAAATAGTGATTTTATTTTTCTTGTTGGCGCTAAACCTCGAACGAAGGGTATGCAAAGATCAGATTTATTGTTGGAAAACGCACAAATTTTCAAGGCACATGGCAAAATTATTAATGAGTGCTGCAAAAAAACAACAAAAGTTATAGTTGTTGGGAACCCAGCAAATACAAATGCTTTTATAATACAAAACTCTACTCCCAATATACCAGAAAAAAATATTACCTCTTTAATGAAGCTAGATCAAAATAGAGCAAAGAGTATCTTAGCAACTCAACTAAATGAAACAGTTGAAAATATTAGACAATTAGTGGTTTGGGGAAATCATTCAACTACTCAATACCCTAATATTTTTCATGCATTAGTTAATAATAAATCAGCTGTTAATGATAAAAAGATTAATGAAAAATGGATTGTCCAAGATTTTATACCACGAATACAAAATAGAGGCGCTGAAATAATTGAACATAGAGGCAAATCTAGTGCAGCTTCTGCAGCTTCCGCAATTTATGATCATTTTAATAATATTGTAAATGGTTCTAATGATTGGGAGTCATTAGGAGTTATGTCTACAGGTGAGTATGGAATTTCATCAGAAATATTTTTTTCTTTTCCTATAGAATTTAATAAGAATGATTTTAATGTAATTAACAATCTTGATATTGATAAGTTAAGCAAAGGATATATTAAAAAATCTGAGGAGGAATTAGTTTCTGAAAGAGATATTGTTAAAGATATACTTAAAGCTAATAAATAATATTTAAACCACCATCTTTTATAAACAAGTCATTATCTATTTCATCAATTTTTAGAACTGCTAATGAATAGCAGAAATTCTTTACAGTAATACCATCGTCTATTACCTCACCCACCGATTCGCCATCTTTATTATAAACTTTATCCTCTATATTTATTTTATCTTTCTTGGAAAATACTATAAACACTCTTTTTTTAATTTTCCCTAGATAATGTGTTCTAGCAACTATTTCTTGGCCCGTATAACATCCTTTTTTATAGTTAATGCCATTCAGTTTCTCTAAATTAAGAACTTGCGGTATATACTTTTCTTTATTAATACTATTTATTCTTATATAACAATTAAATATATCTAATAATTTTAGAGTATTTATTGCTGATTCTTTAATATCCATGTTTTCGATTAAATTTTTAATAGCATTATCAGTACTTTGGATTACTATAGCTGACTTATAATATTCAGTAGTATTATTTAGAATAATTGTTCCAGTTTTATCTAGTTGAATAACTTGATTTTTTTTAGATAATTTTAATTTCTTTAATACCTCTCCTGTATTATCTAAAATACAAAAAATCTTAATGTCATTTAGTATTTCGATAGTAACCTTAGAATTCAGCACATACATCGAAAGTTTATTAATAAAATATTCTGAAATTGATTTGTTTATTAAAAGAAAATAACCATTTTGGGATTTTAGTAATTTTAGAAGGGCAATTACTTTCCCCTGATGTGTTGAAAAAGATGAGATTTGATATAACTGATTATCTAATTCATCTATATCGTTGCTGAATTGTCCTTGTAAGAATTTGCTGGCATCATCACCAGAAACTCTTATACAGCATGTTTCTGGATCATCAGAAATTACAGCTGTTTTTTCAAGAGCAGAAGAGATTATTTCTTTATTATCCATATAAAATATTGATTAATAACAATATATATTAAAAATATTACCAAAAAAACTATATTTATAATCTAAAATATACAAAATAAGCATATACTAATAAAGAGCTATTTATTTAATATATATTTACTTATAATACTCTATTGGAGAGATTATATGAATCAGCTAAGAAAACCCAACAAACAAAAAATCTCAAAAAAGAAGAAGCCAAATAAAGCGACACCTATAGAAATAGGTGGCCGTAAAGGGTTAGATCCAACTCGATATGGAGATTGGGAAAAAAATGGACGTTGTATTGATTTCTAGAAAAAGGATTTTACATGAAAAACTCTAAAAGGCCTTTATCACCACACCTACAGGTTTACAAGCCTCAATTAACATCGGTGTTATCTATCAGCCATAGAATAGCAGGTGTAATATTATCTGGAGTTTCTATAATAATACCAGCGGGCTTATACTTTTTTTCATTTGGAGAAAACATATTTACAGAATTTTTAAATTTTTTTAATCATTATTTTTTTAAATTTATTCTAATTTTTTTGATATTTATTTTATCTTATCATTTATTTAATGGTGTAAGGCATCTGCTTTGGGATTTAGGCGTAGGCCTTGAAATCAAAGAAAGTTATTTGACAGGTTATTTAGTTATTTTTTTATCATTTGCATCAACATTTGCTTTAATTTTTATATTTCAAATTCATAAAGGAGTTTGGTAGTGGCTATAAAATCTTGGATATTACAGAGAATAACTGCAGTTCTTATAATACCAGTAATAATATATTTTGTTTCATATTTTATGAATATTAATACTTTTTCTTATGATGATATAAAAAATGATATAACATCAGTACCTGGAATCTTAATTATATTTATTTCATCATTTACAATTTATTTACATAGTGCTCTTGGATTAGAAGTAATTATAGAAGATTATATTCATCATGCAGAATTACAAAGAATTTTAGTGCATATATCAAATATTTTTCATTTGATCTTATTATTATTCACAGTATCAATGTTATTTATAATTTCGGGTACAGCTTAAAATGAAAAAATATAATATAGAGAAACATAAACATGATGTAATCATTATAGGTGCAGGTGGTTCTGGATTGAGAGCTTCTCTTGGATTAGCACAATCAGAAAATTCAGTTGCCTGTATCTCTAAGGTATTTCCAACCAGAAGCCATACAGTTGCTGCACAAGGTGGTATAAGTGGCGCACTTGGGAATATGGGAGATGATAATTGGAGATGGCATATGTATGATACAGTCAAAGGTTCAGACTGGTTAGGAGATCAAGATTCAATTGAATATATGTGTAAAAATGCTGTTGATGCAATCATTGAACTTGAACATTTTGGCGTTCCATTTTCAAGAACACAAGAGGGTAAAATTTACCAACGTCCTTTTGGTGGAATGACAACAAACTTTGGTGAAGGTATAGCACAAAGAACTTGTGCGGCAGCAGATAGAACAGGGCATGCTATATTACATACTCTTTATTCACAATCTATTAAAAACAACGTAGATTTCTTTATTGAGTATTTTGTACTAGATTTAGTTTTCCAAGATGAGAAATGTGTGGGGGTATTAGCTTGGTGTTTAGAGGATGGATCAATTCATTTTTTTCAATCACACATAGTTATTTTGGCAACAGGAGGATATGGCAGAGCATATTTATCTTCTACATCTGCTCATACCTGCACTGGTGATGGAAGTGGCATGGTATTGAGAGCGAATTTACCACTACAAGATATGGAATTTGTTCAATTTCATCCAACTGGTATTTATGGGGCAGGATGTTTAATAACGGAAGGAGCAAGAGGAGAAGGTGGTTTTCTAACGAATTCTGAAGGCGAAAGATTTATGCCTATTTATGCACCCAAAGCTAAAGACCTTGCATCTAGAGATGTCGTAAGTAGAGCAATACAAATTGAGGTTAATGAAGGTAGAGGTATTGGTCCAGACAAAGATTATGTGAATCTTCATCTAGAACACTTGAATGAAAGAATTATTAATGAAAAGTTGCCTGGTATTGCTGAGACAGCAAGGATTTTTGCTGGAGTAGATGCAACAAAAGAACCTATACCTGTTATACCAACAGTTCATTATAACATGGGGGGTGTACCAACAAATTACAATACAGAAGTATTAAACCAGGGGCAAAGTGCATCTTTAGTAGAAGGTTTAATGGCCGTTGGAGAAGGAGCTTGCGTTTCTGTGCACGGAGCTAATAGATTGGGGTCAAATTCATTGTTAGACTTAATTGTGTTTGGTCGTTCTGCTTCAGAAAGAGCAATTGAATTATTAAAAAATAAATCTAAAAATCATGTAGATATAAAACTTCAAAATATTGAAAAGTCATTAAGTCAGTTTGACTCAATAAGAAATAATTCTGGAGATATTAAAACTTCGGAACTTAGAGATAAAATGCAGAAAACAATGCAGCGCTATGCACCTGTATATAGGGATGAAGAAACCTTAAAAAAAGGAATAGATATCATGAAAGATATCTTTGCTTCTTTTAAAAATATAAATGTTTCTGATAAATCTATGATCTGGAATACTGATTTGGTTGAAACATTAGAATTAAATAATTTATTATTACAATCATTAGCAACACTTTATTCAGCTTACAATAGAAAAGAAAGCAGAGGTAGTCATGCCCGTGATGATTATCCAGATAGAGATGACAAGGAATGGCTGAAACATACCTTAATTTGGATTGATGAAGATGGTAAAGAAAAATTTGATTATAGGCCTGTACAATTGGATACTTTAACAGATGAAGTTGAAACAGTTAAATTAAAAGCAAGGATTTATTAAAATGGCTAAATTTACTTTACCTAAAAATTCTGTCGTTATGCCTGGAAAAAAATTTAGTCCTGGCGTCAATGCGAAACATCAACTTAAGGTAGAAATATATCGATATGAACCTGAAGAAAACTCTAATCCTAGAATTGACACATATATATTGGATAAAAAAGAATTTGGGCCTATGGCTTTAGATGTTTTGATTTATATTAAAAATCATGTTGATTCAACTTTAACTTTTAGAAGATCTTGCAGAGAAGGTATTTGCGGATCATGTTCTATGAATATTAATGGAACTAATGAACTTGCTTGTATAACCAATATAGCAGATGAAGATAAATTAAAAATTTATCCATTACCACATTTACCTGTAATAAAGGATTTGGTGCCAGATCTTAAAAATTTTTATAAACAATATGAATCAATTAAACCTTGGCTTATAAATGAAAACAAACCACAAAAAGAACATATTCAGAGCCAAGAAAATAGAGCAAAGCTTGATGGTTTAGTTGAATGTGTTTTATGTGCATGTTGTTCTACAAGCTGTCCTAGTTACTGGTGGAACTCAGATAAATACCTTGGTCCTGCATCACTCATGCAGGCATATAGATGGATTATTGATAGTAGAGATAGTGCTAAAAAAGAAAGATTATCTGATTTGGCAGATAAATTTAAATTATTTAGATGTCATACAATTATGAATTGTGCAAAGACTTGCCCTAAATCGCTTAATCCCGCTAAAGCAATAGCTCATATTAAAAAAATGTTAGTCACTAATTAATATGAATTCAAACGAACTTCGGTGGAAATGTAGGAAAGGGATAAGAGAGTTAGACATCCTACTAGAAAAATATATTGATAATGTCTTAGAAAAATCATCAGTTAATGAAAAAAATCTTTTTCAAGAGATAATTGAATGGGATACATATGTTTTACTGAATGCTATATTGGGAAAGTCGGATTACAGTGAAAAATATAAGGTAATTATTGATAAAATATCAAAATTAAATGACAAAAACAGTTAAAAAAATTCGATTAGGCA
>MDSZ01029970.1_pt1 | contig 14309 bp, 12 predicted proteins | sample 811201 | NCBI WGS metagenome assembly MDSZ01 (sample SAMN05326647, study PRJNA326480) | marine metagenome | isolation source: seawater | place: Indian Ocean: North | collected 2010
AACATCAGCAAGTGACGACGCCCATATCTTGTTTTTAATCTATCTGAAAATGCTCCTATAAGCGGATCTGTTACAGCATCAAAAACTAAAGCTACAAATAATGCAATTCCTGTAAGTAATGGATTCAAGCCAATAATTGTTAGGTAGTAGACTCCTAGATAGAAAACAAAAAAATCTGTTTTAATGGCATTCACTCCACCACCAAGTCCAAATGAAATTTTTTCAAGATTATTTAGCTTCAATTATTTCCCTAAAAAGGTATTGATCCTTTTTTTAACATTCTTTCTTATATGATTCCAGAAAATTTGATAGTCCCATACATGTAAATCTTTATTCCAGCCAATATCCTTGGCTAAAATTCTGTCAATAGTTGGTCCCCTAGTTTCAATATGGCCATCTATACTTATTTTTGCAGAAAATTCCTGATTTTTTGGCATCCATATTTCTTTTATTTGGCTATTAGTGCTCTCTTTACGATGATAGTCAATAAGAATTGAGGGTCCTGTAATTTTCGGCATTACTAGAGAATCAAACTTTGATTCATGCCAATCCGGTGAATTATCCCAAGAAATCGGATTTGTAGTAGCGAGTTTATTGATTGGTTGAAGAGAGTAGCCAGAACCATCGTACATCCAGAATTTTAATCTTTGTCTTTTTCCGCCCTCTCCTATTGTCTGAAACTGAATAATTGGCTTAATTTGTTCTTCAGAAAAAGATATATCATAGCCGAGATGATTAATGTAATCTTTCTCAAGAGGATAGCCAATAAGATATGCTGCAATTAAGTTTTTTTTGAAATATGGATGAAAACATTCTTCAGAAAAAAGTCTTTGTGCATGCAATGATCCCTGACTATGTGAAGCTAAGATTAGGGGTCTGTTAGTCGCTAAATTTTCTATGTAGTATAAAAGTGATTTCTTAACATCTTGATAGGCTAATTCTAAAGAAAGTGCACTATTATTTTTTTTATTTGAAGAAATTGCAGCAAATGTTGCTTGTCTATACTCAGGTGCAAAAATATTTGATAATTCATTAAATACAGATGCTTGAGTAGCCAACATAAGTTCAGTTCTTTGAAAAGTTGAAGAATCTTTAGAAATGTCAAAATTCCAATCTTTAAGAAAAAAACCAGTTGGGTGAATAAAAAAACAGTCTACTTCTTTCAAACTTTCAGGTTCATTTGATCCTTCAATTTTAAAATTTGCAGCAGAAGGTATATTTGGTAAGGCTGCCCAAAAATTTTCTTGAGCATAATTTGGTTCTTTTGGAGCCATTCTTTCATCAAAGTCATATTCTGGTGAGATAGAATTAAGAAATTCTTCCAATATGGAATATTTTTCTTTTGTCATTTGAGATTAGTTTTGTTTTACTTCTAAACTATATTCTTGAACAGCAGCATCAGTACCATCTGTCACTACTATTCTCACAGTATACACTCCTACATCATCAGCAGTTGGAGTGCCTGACAATGTGGTTGCTGGCCACGGAAATGCTCCAAAGGATAAGAAAGAATCTGTCTCATCGCCATTTGAATCATAGACAGTTAATGAATATGTAAGATCATCTTCATCTGCATCTGAAGCATCTACACCATATATGTATGTAGAACCTACAAAAGCAACAGTTGTTGGTGTGGATGTTATAACTGGTGCACTATTAGCAACTCCAGTTTTTTCAGGTGCAAGATTTATATCAACTGTAACATTTGCATCTGTAATTTCAAATAAGTCACTAGAACCCGACATTTCTCCTGGACCACCCCACGAATTATCCCCATTTATATCTGAACCAATAGTCAATCTATAGGTTCCTGCAGTCAATTCATCAAAAACAAATGCTCCTACTCCATCAGTAACTGAAGAAGTGGATTCTGCAATTAAAATACCAACATCATCTAATAACCGGGCCTTTAAAGTTGGAAAATTAACATCGTAAGCACTTCCAATTACATGGAATATTACATTAACTCCTACTGAAAGTAGCTCATAGCCATCATATGGAACACCAGCCCCAGCTTCCATTGGAAAGCTGAAAGTAATTGGTGTATTTACCCATCCTGCCCATGTGTAGTCAGGATCTTTTTTTACTGTGTAGGTAGAACCATTGTCAGTCACGTCTAAAAATTCATCTACATATGAATAAGTCACAGTGTTAAATCCTGAACCAGCTGCTCCGTTAGGAGTAATAGTAAATGTGCCTTCGTAAGAACTTGCAGCATTTAGTGTTACGAGAGCAGGACCTTCGTAATAAGGGAGACTGTCAAAACTTGTAAAGTAGCCACTATTAAAAGCATCTATTGATTTAAGACCCTTCTCTAGATCAATAATTCCATAACCTAGGTGCTCATCCCAACCAGGTCTCGCTGTTGGATCATTATCTCTTGCTTCCTTGTTAACATCGTTAGTTAATAAATTAGCTCTGAGCATTTTATCAACTTGCGTATACTTAAGTATTGTTGGTAGTGAAGTGTTTGTTTCAAAGGGTTTTGCTACTTCTTCATAATAATATTTCACTAGAGCAAGGATCCCGGCAGCATGAGGTGAAGCCATTGATGTCCCTTGAGCTCCAATCATAAAATTACCATTATTACTATTCATGACATAATTTTCCCAATAAGCATAGGCATAGACTAAATCATCAACCCCATCAGCATTCCAATCTGAATATTCTCCTCCAGGAGCAGCAAAATCTACATATTGATTTGTAGAAGAATAACTTGACCTTCTGTCTGTTCCATTAGTTGCGCCAATCGAATAGACGGTTGGACAGGATGAAGGATAACCAATTGAACCAATACCACTGTTCCCAGAAGATGAAACCACCAATATTCCTGATTCAGATAATTCCGCTAATTTAACACAAGCTTGTGATGTTTGGCTGCCGCCACCGCCATAGCTCATGTTTATTGAATGTAATTTTTCAGTTACTTGATTAACTGGTATGCCAAGATTGTCTCCTACCCTTTCTTTAAAGTATGTATTTGATTGATTTGCATCTCCATTAATAAATAAATATGAATCATAAGTATTTCCACATCCACCTTGATAGCAAACTCTTATTGGAGTGATTCTTGCCCCCATTCCATTACCATCCAATCCATCATTAAGCATTGCTATAGTACTGCCAACATGAATTCCATGACTAAAATCAGATAAAAGAAATTCTTCATCCATTGGATCAGTATCGTTGTCTTCCATATCCCAACCCCAATCTGGATAAAAAGTTGATCTTTCAAAACTTGGATCATCTAGACTTGGGCTTCCTGAGTCAATAACACCTACATTAATAGGCTTAACTTCCTGACCAATCATATCTAAGCCTTCTGGAAGATTAGTAACATCAAAATTCCACCATTGATATGTGTTGTAGCTAGGATCAGCCTGGAATGGTTCTGCATGTGTATACATTTTCCAATCAGGTTCAATTACTAAATTTGGTGACCTAGATTGTAAAATAGATAGAGATTTTTGCCATCTTCCCTTTGCATATGCATCTGGAAAGTCTTCCTTTAATCTTGATGTAAAATTTTCATCAGAAGGCAAACCTGCCATTTCGCTTAATTCTTCTGCAGTAATTTCCACTAAACCACCAGATCTATTGCCCATGCTTTGTGTAAGTTCATTTTCGGTTGCATTAAAATCAATAACCACTTCTGGTGGCATTGACTTTTTGACAACTAATATTTTATCCAAGCTAAAATCAGCATTTGATCGATCTGTTGCTTCTTTTTGATCTGTTGTTGTTGCGAAATTTGGTGTCTGTGTAATTACATAAGATGATGGAACAGAGTTATAGCCTCTCCAATGATCTATAATTAGATAATAGATCGTTCCGTTGCCAACGGGTAGTTCTGCAGTTTCAGTTTTCCCTAAGCCTGCTCCTGAAGAAACAGTATTTTCTTCTGTATCAACTACATAAATATCAATATCTGCATTATTTGTTGTATCACTACTGTCACCGTCATGATTTATTATTTCAAGTTCTAAAGTGACAGAACCTCCACTCTGAGCTATAACTTGAAATACTTCTAACTCATCAGAACCTCCCATCCAACCTAAAATTGTTGAATTATCTTCTACAAATTGGGCTCGATTAGTAAAACCATTTTCTATATTTGTAATATCTGGACTGTTTACATCTGAATCAAGTGTGAAGGGTCCATTTACACCTATATCACCACTTACTGCAAGCCCTGAAGGTGCCGGTGTTGGTGCCGGTGTTGGGGCCGGTGTTGGGGCTGGTGTTGGTGCCGGTGTTGGGGCTGGTGTTGGGGCTGGTGTTGGAGCTGGTGTTGGGGCTGGTGTTGGGGCCGGTGTTGGGGCCGGTGTTGGTGCCGGTGTTGGGGCTGGTGTTGGTGTTGGATCAGGCTCCAAACTAGTTCCATCTGCTTGAATTACATACCACACACCACCATTACCATTACCATTAACATCTGAACCAGTTTCATCACCTGCATATTGGTATATAGGCTGATTATTTATCAAAACATGATTTTCTGAATTTACTGTAAAGGTAGCTGATATACTTTCTGGGACGACAATCGTGCTTGCATCTTGGCTATATGTTACATATGGCCATACAGTCCCTTCATAGGTAGCAACTCCATTCTCTGTGCCATCAGGGGTGAAAACATAAACAGTTTTTATTCCAGCATTGGCTGTTCCACCTGGCGTAGAGCCTGAATTAGCATTAGAAATTTGAATAACTTCGTATGCATTTCCATCGATTGTTGTTGATAGTAAGCTTGCCTCCATTGGAGCCGGTGTTGGGGCTGGTGTTGGGGCCGGTGTTGGGGCCGGTGTTGGGGCCGGTGTTGGGGCCGGTGTTGGGGCTGGCTCTGGTGATGAGCTACCTCCTCCACCTCCGCATGCAACTAATATTACTGTTGATAATGCAGAAAATAGTAAGCTTATTTTTCTTTTTATATGCATCTACTAAGACCTTATAAATATAAGAGTTATGTTACATTAGTTTGTTTCTTTTACAACAATTAAACATAATTTGACATCACAAAAAGATACTTAAATTTGGTGGGTCGTATAGGATTCGAACCTATGACCAACGGGTTAAAAGCCCGGTGCTCTACCAGCTGAGCTAACGACCCAAATTCAGACGAACTATTCTAGACTACTTAATGAATCTCTGGAAGCTTTTGCAGCAGAACTTTCGGGATAATCTTTAATTATTTCTTCAAATTGAGCAATTGCTCTTCCTTTATTTCCTTGTTCTAAATATATAATTCCTAATTTGTACTTTGCTAAGGGTACTCTCCAATGAGCTGGATACAATCCAATTAGTGTATTGAAATTTTGTGTTGCCACGGCAAGATCCCCATTACTAAAATTTATCTCACCAAGCCAAAAATAAGCTAGAGGAGTTTCATCTGAATCCTCAGCATTTTGAACATAAACATTTAGAGCTGTGAGAGCTTCATCTAATTTTCCTTTTTGGATTAAAACTATAGCTTGCTCATAGCTATTCAAAGTTTGTGATTGAGGTTCCTCATCTGTCTGGAAGGATTTTAAATCTTCAACAGACATTAGTGATATTAATCTTGAGTCTAATTCATCAATCAATGCACTATTTTGATCTTGATAAAAATTTACTTGGGTTTCCAGAATTTCAACTTCATTTCTTAAAACAGCAATTTCTTTTTCTAAAGCTTGTATTTTCAGGTACAAATCTACAAATGCTTTATCATCGTCACTTTGAGAGAAAATAAAAGGACAAATTGAAAATAGCAGGAATAAATATCTCACTACTTAATAAAATATAGTTCAGCTCTTCTGTTCTTTGACCATGCCGATTCATTGGAGGAGCTATCTACAGGTTTTTCTTCACCGTAACCAACAACTTCTATGTTAAATGGGGAAACTCCTGAGGTAACTAAAAAATCCTCGATTGCCTTTGCTCTTCTTTCACTAAGAGCAAGATTATATTCTCTTGTTCCACGTTCATCTGCATGGCCTTCAACCAAGAGTGTGTAATTTGTATTTTCTTTCATGAGTTTTGAAATTGAAAGAAGGTCAGTTAATGAATCTTCTCTCAAAGTATCATCATCATAATCAAAATAGACTTTTGAGTGTGGTTCTCCTATGTTCAAATTTTCTATTGAACTAACTGAATCTACAGATTCATTTGAACTTGTTGTTGTTAAATCGACAGTTTTTGTTTCTTGAACATCAACAGTTTCAATTGATGAACAAGCAAATATAAATAGAATCGAAAATAAAGATATAAAAAAATTTTTCATAATTACCTCAAAAATGGTGACCATGCAGGTTCTTTTAACTCTCCATATAAAGCTGGAAGTCTAAATTTGACCTTGCTGCTTATATTAACACCTGCCAAATAAGATAGGTTACCATCTTTTGTTGAATATATTATAACATTCCCATTTGGGGCGATGCATGGACTTTCATCATTTTGTGTTGTTGTTAGAACTTCAAGATCTCTTGTTTTAATATTAAGTTTTGCGATATTGAAACTTTCGTTATTTCTGTGGACAAAAACTATTTCATCTTTATTTAAATATGATGATCTTGCGTTATAGCTTCCTTCTGTTGTTAATCTTCGTTTAATTCTTGTCCTTGGATCTATTTCATATATTTGTGGTGATCCTGCTCTGTCAGATGTGAATATGATTTTCTTTCCATCTGGAGACCATGCAGGCTCGGTATCTATTGCAAAATTTTCAGTTAATCTAGACATTTTTTTTGTTTTCAATTCAATAACATAAATTTCTGAGTTGCCATCCATTGTAGATGTAAATGCTAAATATTTTTTATCGGGTGACCACGCTGGGGAACTAACGGAAAAATTTGAACTAAGCACAAGATCCCGCTTTCCAGACGCAAGATTCTGAGTAAAAACTTGGGCTCTATTATTCTCAAAAGATACATAAGCAATATCTTCTGCATCAGGAGACCATGTCGGTGATATTATCGATTTATTAGATTTTAAAAGGACTTGTTCATTAAAACCATCAGCATCACTAATCATTAGCCTATACACATTTGAGTTTTTAGCTACGTACATAAGTTTGGTGGATGATATGCCTTCGATTCCAAAAAAGAACTCATAGAGTCCATCAGAAACATAATGACTTGATTGGCGGATATTATCAGGAAGTCCCAAGACTCTCCGCTTATCCTCAGTTTCGTTATAACTAACATTAAATATTGAATAGTTAATATCAAGAGCATATTCACTTTGCTTGGTTTCAACAAATATAATTGAATCAACATCCAGCAATAACCAATCCCTTTGAATTACTTCTGACTCATTCATTGGAATGCTCAAAAGCTGATCAGGAGATAACACATCAAATTCTCCCGTCCTGGTCAGATCATTCGAAATAATATTAATGATCTCCTGACCTTCAAAAGAATTTTCATTTTTTTGTAATATCGCAATTTTTATTGGCTGATTTGAGCTTTCGGTTATTTCTAGAACGAGATCGGAAAATAAAGATAAATTAAAAAACAATAAAATTAAAATTCTAATCATTTTGGCTTAAATCTAAGTGTAAAGTTTGCAAAGTAAATTCTATACATTTCATCATCAATATCTTTAATATATTTAATTTTTTTATACTTTTTAATTGCATTCATTGCTGCCCTATCAAATACATCGCTTCCACTTGAACGCAAAATATTGAAGCTATTTATATTTCCTAATCGATCTAGAGATAGACTAAAATCGGCATACATTCCTTCGCTAATATTATTTGGTCTTATCCAAATACTTTCAATATCGTTAATAACTTGAGCGCTAATTTTATTTACAAGATCTTGTACCTCATCTTGAGATTCCTGCTCTTTTTCTTCAGATAGATATTGATCTAAATTTTCAATTTTGGTTTCTTTGATCTCTGTTTTTGGTTCAATTGGAGAGGGTATTTCTTCTAAAATCTCTTCATCATTAGTATTTTCTACTGGAACTTCAGGTGCATTTTGTTCAATATCGATTGATTCAATAAATGAAACATTTGTAATTTTTCTATCTACTTCGCTCTCTTCTATGGAATCTAAAAAACTATAAATTAAAAAAATTAAACAATGTATAAGAATTGATAGAACAAAAGCAGAAAGCCATTTAATCATGGCTGAGTAGCGAGTGAAAAATTATTAGCGCCATTAGCATTAAGAACACTTAGTAGTTCTGCTATTGATTGGTATGAAGTATCTTGATCGCCTCTTACAATTATTTCAATCTGTGGGTTTGTTATTATTATTTTTGAGAATCTATCCTCAATGAATCCCAGAGATACTTGAACAAAATTTCCATCTTCTTCAATAAAATATAATCCATTTTCATTTACATCAATCACAAAGGGTTGTGACTGTTCTAAATCAATTTGATCTGCCTGAGTCTTAGGAAGATTAATCTCTAAACCTTGCATTGCTAATGGAGTTACCACCATAAAAATAACAAGTAAAACCAACATAATATCAACATAAGGAACAACATTAATTTCATTAATTATCCTTGATTGATTTCTATTTCGTTTTTCAATTAACATTAGTCTATTTTTTAATTTGAGTTATGATCTCCTCAGCAAAAGCAAGTGAGCCGTTTATTAAATTATCAAGCTTTTTCGAAAACTGGTTATAGGCTATTAAAGCTGGTATTGCTGCTAACAAGCCAACTGCTGTAGCAATTAATGCTTCTGATATACCAGGCGCAACCGAACTTAAAGTCAATTGAGCAGTCGTTGAAAGCCCCTGAAATGCATTTATTATTCCAATGACTGTCCCCAATAAACCAATGTAAGGAGCACTTGAGCTAATAGTAGCTAACATAGACAAATTATTTGATAACCTTTCTTCTTCTCTGCTTGCTACAACTCTTATTAGTCTTTCAGCAGACTCAACCGAACTATCTGAGGTTTTTTTCTGTTTGAGTTCCTCATAGGTAGTAACTAGAATTAATTCAGATGTTTCCAAATCAGAAACATCCTTTTCTTTAAGTTCTGCGTATAAATCGCCAATTTTTTCACCTTTCCAAAAACGATCTTCCAAATCATGAGAAATAGTTGTGGATTTTGATAATGTGAAATATTTTTCAAAGATTAAAACCCATGACAACAATGATGCAATGCAGAGAATAACTAGTATTATCTGAACTGGCAAAGATGCTTGAAGCAACAATTCTAATCCATCAATATTCATTTTTCATGCTCCTCTAAATCTTTAGAATAAAGTTTTCTTAATAAATATGTAAAACTTTCCCAATTTAGATCCAATAGTTTTGATTCGTCTGCAAGGATTTCATTAACATTTTTTGCATGCACTCTTACTCTTATTGGTTTGTTATCAAATTTGTACACGAGAGCTGGTAATTCACCCTCTTTTGTAACGCCTAAAACCTGCTCCCACCAAGCTGATGCTGGCTCAAATCCCTTCTTATATGCTTTACATTCAATATTCCATCTACCAAGTTTTAGGTCTGGATGATTTTTTTCTTGATACTGATTTAATATTCTGCGAATTGGTTTTACTAGCCTAAGGTCCTCTTGCAATTTCTTTGCAATTTTCCTCTCAAAATCATGTCCTTTTTTTCTTTGATTTATTGTCATGCCTCAAATACCGATTCATCTAAGTCTGCATTTGTGAATACTTCTTGGATATCGTCAAGATCCTCAAGTGCATCTGTTAATTTCATGTTCTTTTCTGATTGTTCCTGATCTAAAGATATATTATTTTCTGCCTCCATAACTATTTCAGATGCATCAATTTCAAAACCAGCTTTTTCAATTTTCTCTTTTATTTGTGAAATGTTTGTAGGTTTGCATACAATCTCTGTCTTGCTTTCACTCACATCATTAATATCATCTGCTCCATTTTCTATAGCAACTTCATATAATTTTTCATTTGCTGCATGTGAATTTATTAAAAGTTTACCTTTGGCTTGAAATAAATACGCTACACTTCCTGATGTGCCAAGATTACCTCCATATTTGGTAAAAGCGTGTCTGATTTCAGAGACAGTTCTATTTTTATTATCTGTTAGAGTTTTTATATAAACTGCAATACCTCCAGGAGCATATCCCTCGTATATTACTTCTTCTAGATTTTGACCTTCTTGGCCTCCGGCTCCTCTTTGGATGGCTCTATTAATTGTATCTTTAGCCATATTAGCAGAAAGGGCTTTATCATATGCCAGTCGCAATCTAGGGTTATCCTCAATTACTGGGCCACCATCTTTGGCAGCAACTGTAAGTTCCCTAATAATTTTTGTGAATACGGCGCCCCTTTTTGCATCTTGTCTTGCTTTACGATGCTTAATATTTGCCCATTTTGAGTGGCCAGCCATTAATCTTCTTTCCTTTCTATTTTCAACTCTTCAAGACTCTTATCAGGGACTGATCCAGGCGCTTCAGTTAGAAGGCATAGTGCTGACTGAGTTTTTGGAAATGCTATAACATCTCTTATGGATTCAGAATTAGTCATAATCATTGCGAGCCTATCAAGACCAAATGCTATTCCTCCATGTGGAGGACATCCAGTTTTTAAAGCTTTCAAAAAAAAGCCAAATTTTTCTTTTGTTTCTTCTTCTGTTAAACCAAGTATCGAAAAAATTTGTTTTTGAGTATCATTTCTGTGAATACGAATAGACCCGCCCCCTATTTCAATTCCATTAACAACCATGTCATATGCTCTTGAATTCATTTTTATTGGATCAATTTTTATTAATTTTTTTGGGTCATCTTCTTCGGGGCTTGTAAATGGATGGTGAAGAGAAGTTAAAGTTCCATCTGAAGACCTTTCAAACATTGGAAAATCCGTTACCCAGCAAAATTCATACCCATCATCTAGCAAGCCAAGATCTAAACCTATTCTAGAAATAAGTTTGCTCATATAATCGTTAACTATCTTCTTGTCCCCAGCGCCAAAGAAAACTAAAGAGCCCTTTTTAAGTTCCAAATTATTTAAAATGCTCTCTAAACATTTTTTAGATAGATATTTAAGAATCGGGGAGTTTAGTCCAGATATACTAGCTTCCTCAACTCTTATATATGCTAAACCCCTAGCGCCAAATTCTTTTACATACTCTGTATATCTGTCAATTTGACCTCTACCAATACTATCTCCATTTTCAATTACTAAAGCTGCTATTCTTGATTCAGAATCATTTGCAGGATCTGAGAAAACTTTAAATTCTTCCTCTTTGAAAATTTCTGCCATTTCTATAAGTCTAAGTGGATTCCTGAGATCTGGCTTATCTGAACCAAACTGTTCCATGGCATCAGACCACTTTATTTTTGGGACTTTTTTTATTTCAAAATCAAGCACTTCTTTAAAAGCATGTTTAATCATGTCTTCTGATAATTTCATCACATCATCTTCACTTACAAAAGAAGCTTCTATATCAATTTGAGAAAACTCTGGTTGTCGGTCAGCTCTAAGATCTTCATCTCTAAAACATCTTGCAATTTGATAGTATCTATCAAAACCAGAAATCATTAACATTTGTTTAAATAATTGAGGAGATTGAGGTAAAGCAAAAAAATTGCCAGAACTTGTTCTACTAGGAACTAAGTAGTCACGCGCTCCTTCTGGAGTAGCTTTAGTCAAAATAGGTGTTTCAATATCAACAAAAGAATGTTTCTCAAGATAATCTCTAATTGATTTAGTGAGTTTAGATTTTGTTCGAAGGTTTAATTGCATTTTTGGTCTTCTAAGATCAAGTGTTCGGTGCTTTAACCTCACATCTTCACCCACTTCCATTGATTGATCTAAGGGAAAGGCAGGGGTTTCCGCAGTATTAAGAACCTCTAAAGAAATACAATCAATTTCAATTTCTCCTGTTGTAAGAGAAGTGTTTTCTGAATCTTCTGGCCTTTCTTCAACATTGCCACTGATTTTTAAGACAAACTCAGATCTTACTTGCTCAGCAATTTTGAAAGCCTCTATAGCTTCAGGTCGTACAACAATCTGAACAATGCCAGTTGTGTCGCGCATATCAAGAAATATTACTCCCCCATGATCTCTTCTTCTATGAACCCAGCCACAGATTGTTACTTCTTTTCCAATAAACTTTTTATTTAATTCATCACAAAAATTAGTTCTCATTATTTACTCTCTTTATTACTATATAATTGATTGAGGAGATTATAGTGTATTTCTCGAAATTTTTCGTACCTACTACAAAGCAAGAGCCTTCAGATGCTGAACTTGCAAGTCATAAATTAATGATAAGGAGTGGAATGATAAAGAAAACTGCTTCTGGAATATATAATTGGTTGCCAATCGGTCTAAGGGTTCTCAAAAAAGTAGAAAATATCGTAAGGGAGAGTATGAATTCATTCGATGCTCAAGAAATTCTAATGCCTATGGTTCAACCAGCTGAGCTTTGGAAAAAATCAGAAAGATATAATGATTACGGCAAAGAGCTTCTTAAATTTAAAGATAGGTCTGAGCGAGATTTTGTACTTGGGCCAACTCATGAAGAAGTAATCTGCGATATATTTAAAAGCTATCCAATTAGTTATAAAGAATTACCGGTAAATCTTTATCAGATACAAACAAAATTTAGGGATGAAATAAGACCTAGATTCGGTGTAATGAGGTCAAGAGAGTTTGTTATGAAAGATGCTTATAGTTTTGATATCGATCAAGATGGGCTGATTAAAAGCTATGAAAATATGAAAAACGCTTACATTGCAGCTTTCAATAAAATAGGACTCGAATACAGAATAGTAAAAGCTGATGCTGGAGTAATAGGAGGTGATGTTAGTGAAGAATTTCACATTATTGCTGATTCCGGAGAAGATCTTATCGCAATAAGTGATTCAAGTGATTTTGCAGCGAACGTAGAAGTTCTTGACTATAAAAAAGATCCAAGCGAATTGAATGGTCAAGAGTCTCCTGATGGGCATGGAAAACTTCAAGTGAAAAGAGGAATTGAGGTTGGACACATTTTCCAACTTGGTCAAAAATATAGTGAAAAAATGAAAGTCTCATTAAAAAATGAGAAAGGTGAGGAACAAAATCTATATATGGGTTGTTATGGTATTGGTATCTCAAGAATTGTTGCGGCTTCTATTGAGCAGAACCATGATGATATAGGAATTATTTGGCCATATTCTATTGCTCCCTTTCATATAAATATTATTTGTTTAGATCCAAAAAGGAAGGAAGTTCTAGAAGAATGCGAAAATGTATATGAAATATTAAAAAAATCAGGACATGATGTACTGCTTGACAATAGAGATCTTAGAGCTGGGATTAAGTTTTCTGAGCATGAAATGTTAGGTATACCCTTTTCGATAATTATTGGTCCTAATAATTACAATAAAAATCATTATGAATTTACTGTCAGATCAGGTAATGTAAAATCAGAGTTAACGATTGATGAGATTAAACAAAAAATGGAGAAATTTAAATGATTAGATTTTTTACGACTATAGGTGGATTTTTGCTCGGTTCAGTGCTTTTAGCTTTTCTGACAATTTTAACTTTCAATCCAAGTTTTTTTGCGAAGATAGCCTTGAAAGACTATTTAAAAGATGTTGCTTCTCCTTCTGACAATATGGTCGATAAATTTCTAGATGACTCTGTAATTGATCCTCTTCTTAATAGTCCAGAACGCTTAACTGATCTTGGTATTCATGATCTTGACTGGCTAACAAATCATAATGAAAAACTCGATGACTATTCTCTTGAGACAGCTGAAATAAATCATCAAGATTTCTTAGAATACTACTCTCAGCTTAATGCCTTTGATGAATCTGAATTAAGCACAAGAACAAAACTTAATCTTGAAGTTGCAAAATTTTCTGCTGAGATTGAAAAAATGGGCTTCGAAAATTTTAGATTTCATATGGGCCCATTCATTCAGTTTTATGGTACTCATGTTTACTTTGTTAACTTCATCACTGATAAGCATAAGTTAGAGAATAAAAAAGATGCTGAAGATTATATTAAACGTGTAAGACAAATACCTTTGGCCATAGAACAATTAATGGAATTTGAGAAAAAAAGAGCTGAGGAAGGGATTTATTCTCCTAAATTTGTTTACGATAAAAGTTTAATTCAAATTCAAGAATTAGTTGAAGTAGCAAATGATCAACATCCAATTTTTCTAAGCTTTTTAGATAGCATTGAGAATTTAGAAATTTCAGATGATCTAAAAAACGATATGCTAGCTGACTTATCTATCGCTATCAATGAGTTTAAAGAATCTTATAGAGAATTAGGAGTGCTGCTTTCTGAAAATTCCATTAATGCTCGAGAAGGAGATGGAGTTTGGGCTTTGCCTAATGGTGAAGATTACTACAAACATAGGCTTAGAATTTATACCAC
>MDSZ01036221.1_pt1 | contig 14309 bp, 23 predicted proteins | sample 811201 | NCBI WGS metagenome assembly MDSZ01 (sample SAMN05326647, study PRJNA326480) | marine metagenome | isolation source: seawater | place: Indian Ocean: North | collected 2010
ATAGTCGACGAATTTGCAGAATTTTTAATTTCTAAAAGTGAAGCGCATATTTGCAAACTGCCAGTTCCTATATCTTTTATTAAAGAATTTGATCCGTCATGAAAAATTTCTAATGCGTCAGTAGTTCCAAAAATTGCTTTTTTATTGTCATTGAAGTTAGCTGAATTTAGTCGCACATCGACTTCTGTGCCTGTAGCACTAAAAATAGCATCGACTGTATCTAAGTTAGCTGAGATTTTAGTTCCCCAGCTATCAACACTTCCGCCAACTTGTGGCTTAGTTAATGACAGGTTGCTAGTAAATGTATCACTCATTTTTTTTCCTCTTAATTATGATTGGTGTCGTTGGAGTCTTTGTTCAGTCCAAGTTGTTCCGGGGACGATTTGCCTTGACCATTTTAACCTACCATCTATTGATAAGGAAGGGTTGGCAGTTATATTAGAAACTAAAAAATATCTTCTGTGAGCAAACGGAACAACGTTGCAATTTATAGTAGTTAACATATCTGCGGTTGCTAAATATACAGTTTCAATTGATCCAAGATTAACTGAATAAGTTACTTGAATTTGATTTGTAGAATTTTCTAAGTATTCATAAACAAATCCAATCAAAGAATTTGGTGAGTTCAAAGAAATTTTTGCTCCCGAATTACCTTCTGTACCAGTTTTCGTAGCGCCTATTCCAGATGCAATCAAAGTATCGTCGGCGGTAGTTGATTTAGCGGAAGTTTGTGAGTTTCCGCTTTTGTCTATTGCTTCCCAACCTGATACTACTGACCCATTAGCGGTATCATGTGAAGTATCTCCTATAAATTGATAAACAGGTCTGCCACCTATAGTTAAGATGTTGTAACCGCTTACCAATTGATAGCCGACAGAAACATTTATGCCATCGTCAACTGTTACTGTGTTTTGCACGTAAATATACGCCCAACCTGTTCCAGTATAAGAAGGCGTAGAAGATGTGTCTGCTTGAAATTTGTAAATTGTTCTTAATTTATTAGTCGCCAGGCCACCAGCAGTAGTTACTGCACTTGCGCCTGATAATTGCAAATATTCATTTCCATTAGAGTCAGTTTTTGCGCTGATATGCGTTACTGACGTATTATTAATACCGCCATATAACCTAGAAATTCCTATTGTTTTACCACTTAAACTGCTGTCGCTTAAATCATAATCTACATCTTGATTAACTGGTAGATCAATAGGATTTTGACTGTTATCTATTAACAATGTTCCATTGTTTGATAAAGATACAACTTTATTTATAGAACTAAATATTGGGTTTAGCGTAGTTATAGTAGCGTTTGTAACACTGCTAGTAGAAGCACCTAAATCAATTTGAGTTCCGACTGCTGTGGTTACTGTAGTTGCAATTGGATTTACGTCAGCTAAATCAATTTGTGTGCCGACAGCACTGCTACTGGTATTTGCTGAAAAAGAAGACTCTGCAAGATCAATTGGAGTGCCAATAACGTTTGCAGATGAATTTACATTTATAGGGGTGTTTGCAACTAAATCAATTTGTGTTCCGACAGACTGAATAGTTGGTTGTACTAAAATAAAAGTTTCTGGTTGATCTACTTGTGTGGCGTGAACTAAATGTCCGCTATTTTGTGTTAATTCGTTTGGTACTGCTATAGCTAATCTTTGACCAGCGACACTATTTGTCGCCGTAGCTCCGATAGTTACACCAAATCCAGAAAATTGAGAATTAGCAGTTGGTTGAATAGAACCTACTGCATTTATAGGGGTGTTGGTAATACCTATATTTATATTAGGTACTGTAGAAGTAGAAGCGGTGGCCTGAACTACCGCTTCTAATTCGTGATATGTAAGCGCACCATAAAGTGATCTTCCATACCGCTCTTGACCATAACCAGTATTTGCCATTTAGCAAACCTAGTTAAGTGTTATATCAATTGCAGATGCGTTAAATCTAAGCACGTCTCCAGTAGAAACATTCTTAGAAGTCGTTAAGCTTCCATACGCTAACAGGTTTCCACCCGAACTAGCGTCGAATATTCCCATAGCAACGACAGTACCATAGTCAGCGGTAGCTGTTGGGTACTCAATTGCTGAACTGTTTGAAGCAGTTCCAGAAGAAACTGTAAATGCGCCAGTCTGTCTTGCGTATGCACCACCACTTACTTCTGTTCCACCGCCTGTGTCAGACGGAGCAGATGTAAATAATGCAACATACAAAGTAGTTGGAGCAGTATACGAGCTTCCACCAAAAACGTGATTTAAAACTGCATCTTCTAAATAATTACTAAATGACATTGGTAACTCCTTTAATTTTTACTGTAGTAATAAGTAGGTTGATTATTATTCCCGTAAGTTCTTCTTCTTTTTAAAAGACTTCCCTTACCGAAACTTGCGTTTTGTTGCTGAATACGTAATTCCTCTAGCGCCTTTTCAAAAAGACCGCTAAACAAACCAACGCGTTCATCTTCCATTAGATAAATTGAAGCGTGTTTAAGTGCGCCATATAAGTAAATGTCTGGATTACTTCTTAATAAAAAGTTTTCCGTATTTGTACTACTCAATGGCGGTACTTCCGCATAATACGTTAGCTGAATAGTCATTGATTTATCTGGTGTTGGAGAAACTTCTAAAGTGTCGCCATCTACTGCAAAGTATTTTGGTTGTCCTTTAGCGTCTCCAGTGGTGCTTCTATGCAAATCCAAACTTTCTAAAGATTGTTGAAATAAAGCAACTGGCGGATTAGTGTCTTGCAAATCCACATTTATTATCCCGACGAAGTCGCCCGGAAGCTGTGTGTATTGCGCGTCTAATGTCGCTTGAGACCTTTTTATTTGGTCTTTGTGTTTTATTTTTCGGTTAACTTCTGCTTCGGCTTTTTTAATAAACCCATCTAATTGGTTTGTTAAATCTGTACGATTTAGATAGTTAGCTATATCTGTTTTTAGTTCGTCGTATGTCATAGTTTACCTTGCCACGTTCTAAAAACTTTATTATCAGGATCGTTTAGCCATTTTTTCCAAGCATTTTGATCTTTTGACCAACCTTCTTGAACTGCTTTTTCCCATATTACTAACGGGACTTCTGCAACATGACGCATATTTTTACCTACTGGCATATCTTTCAAATGATCTACATATTTGAGAGTTTTGTCGATATTTTGTGTAGATAAAGCAACAGTTTTGTCGTCCTCAGTTATTAACTGTGAGACAAACCCGTCTCGCACTGACATTAAAGTTCTCATTCTTATTCTTAACTAACGAAGGGGAAGATTAACTTCCCCTTCAATTACCTTATGAAGTTGATAAATCAGCTATCAATCCGTGAGCTTGTTCGTGCATTTTAAGGCCGAACTCAGCTAAAAGTAGTTTTGACGTAGCGTCCCCTATAGTCGATAAGTCTATAGTTTGGAAATTACGTAAGTAACATACCTTCGCATACTCAGGGTCAACTAAAAGAACACTTCTGTCTCTGCTTCTGTTAGAAGGAACAATTTGCAAAGTTCCAAAATCTCCAGCATACACACTGATACTGTTTTCAACAGTATTAGCGTCTACAGTAGACCTAGTGTTAGCTCTGCCAGTAAATCCAGAAATCACTTGTTTGTTGTGCGCTCCAGCAATTGCGATTGTTGGTTCAGCACCATTAGTGAAACAAGTCTCTAAAACGTCTTTGAATAAAGCTTCGGTTAGAGTTCTTTGAGTTCCGTCAGTTCTTCCAGCAGTAGCGCTACCATTTGCACCACCAGTACCAGCAGATACGTTAGAAGCGATAAAGCTTTCAAAAGATCTAGTAGCTCTAGCAGTAGTAGAGTTACCCGCTTCTGAACCTTGGTTCTGACATAGAGCAGTTTCCATATTTCTTTTTAGTCTTTTAGAAGCTAACGCTAATTGATGCGCTAATTCCCCACGGGACTTACCCGCTGGATTAGATGCTTCTTGAGAACCAGAAATAGTAACGTTGATGCTGTTGATTTGGCATACGTTAGATACTCTAGTTGTTGGGATAGAAGCTTGTCTGCTGACTTCAAAACCTTCAATTTCTCCAGTACCGCTTACAGACCCTAAAGTTTCGTTTTGGTAAGAAAAAGTAACGTTATCTACGTTTTCTGTGCCAATTGAAGACATAAAGGGAGTAGCAGTTGGATCAATATTAGCAATTACATCAGAAAGAGCTTCTCTGTTTGCTTGTGCATCACTTGTAGTGAAGCTGTTGCTTATTTGTGCCATGATGGACTCCTTAATTTATAAAAGTTGTTCTATTACCTTAGACGCATCGGAAACTTTTCCAGTTTGTTTAAGGCGCTGTTTCGCTTTCTTTAAAGGAGTATTACTTTTAATTCTATTTGATGTACCAGCTTTCGCTACTCTATGTGGAGAAGATTTCGGCTTAGTTTTTAAAGCTTTTTTCGTCTTGCTATGAGACCACGCGTCTCGTAAAAGCAATACTAATCTTCCATCATAGATTTCTCCAAGCTCGTTATTTGTAAAACCTAAAGTTTGAGCATATTCCATCATTAGTTTGGTTTCTTCTTGAGCGACTTTTTCATCTTGCCACTCAGGAATTTTTTCAGATATAAGTTGTTTACCTAAATCTACTTGCTCTTGCAATTTCCTCGCTTCTTCCTTTTGGGTTTCAGCTTGTACCCTTGCAATCTCATTTTCTACCATTTCTAACGTGGAGTTTTTATTGCTCCATTCTTCTTTAAGCTTCAAATACTCTTGGGGAGACTCGTCAATGAGTCGTTGCCAATCTGGTTCTGCTTCTAGGTTATTTTTTAACGCTAGTTGCATCTTCGGTAATAATTCCTTATATAAAGCTTTTTCGTCAGATATTTCTAAAGATTGTTGTTCAACTTCTTGCATTTTTTCTAAAAATGCCTTCTCTTGTTCAGCTATCTTCTGAGTTTTCTGCGTATAATCCTTCTGCCGACTATATCCGCTAACCAATTCTTCAAGCGTTACCTGTTCTTCTTGCCCGTTTATTTTTACTGCATAAAGTTCAGTTTGCTCTTCTTCTTCTGCTTCTATTTCATCTTCGTCAGACTCTTCCAAATCTTCATCTTCATCTGCTTCTGCTTCTAGAACTTCTTCTTCTGCTTCTACAGTTTCAGTTTCAGTTTCGGGTATGTCAGTTGCTTCGATTTCAGTTTCTTCTGCTTGTTCCTCAGTAGGAGTCAGAAGCTTCTCAAATTCAGAAGCTACGTCATTTATTTGGTTGTTTTGCAATGGGTTGTTTTCCGTGTTGCTCATAAAACACCTCGTCGTTGTGTATTATCTCTTTAGAGAGTTATTTTTTCAAGACTCCCTTCATAGAATTTATCATTGAAGGGTTAATCTTACCTTTTTCAATCATAATCCTTAGATGCTTTTCTATAAGTGGCAGTAATTTAACCGCTGTATATAAAGCTTCTCTAGTTTCATGATCTTTTGCGGGAGAAATTTCCCACGCATCTAACAATTCTGCTTTTAAATTAGCAATTGCTTTTTTAAAAACATCACTGTTAAGAATATCTTCTGCTTCTTTGCCTTCTCTAACTGTTTCTATGTTATCCATTTAATATTGTGTCTAATTTATCCTCTAATTTATCGAACCTATCTAAAAGTCTATCCATATTTTTTTCTGCATCTATTTTGGAAACGTATTTCATTGCCATTTCTTCTCTAGTTTTGTTCAAAAGTATGTCTACTCTTTTTAGTTCATTGCTGTTTGATCTAATCCCATAAATTAAAGGAGCATAAACCAACGTTAACAGTGCGTTCCATATTATTATTGGACTGATTTCCATTAATAGCTCCAAATTGTTGGCCTGGTTCTACTCTTAGAAATATCCAAATGTATAAATCTACCATTGCCCTTTTGATTAACACCAATTCCAGTAAATTCTAGCTGTAAAGCTAACCCTAGTAACTCATAAGCATCTTTTCTTTCAACTGATACGTCTACTGCAAGACCTTCGTAATGTGTTCCGGGCGATTTTTTAACGCTTTCTATAGGGTGTTTTGCACATCTATAACCAGAATTTATTTTTATTGGTTTTTTATATAAATCTCGTAAATGTTGTAATTTTTCTACTAACTCAAGTTTTATACCCTTCTCGCCACAATGCTGACAAGCAAATTCTTCTTCGTTAAAATTTTTAAAGTCCCACATCATGATTACCTAATTCTAACATTGAAACATATTCGCCTATAACTTCTAACTCAGGGTTCATTTTTTTTGCTTTTTTTTCTGCCTCTCTAAAACTTTCTGCTTTAACTAAAACACCATCGTAATATTTGGTTTTGCCGTCAGAAGTCGTTGCTGGTATTTCTGTTACAAACATCATCATCACGGCTTTAACACGTCCTTAACATTTTCTTCTCTCATGTTATTACGAGCTACTCCATTAAATTTTTCAAATGAACGCAAACCGCCAAGACCTAAAAGCGAAAGCGTTAGAGTCATGAGACCTTCTGTGTTTAAAACTGGTGGCGTTATTGTTGACCCAGATATAGCTACTATCCAATTCATCATGGGAGACAAGAAGAATTGATATAGAAGCGATAACGCGCAAATCCACAAGATCGCGGGTCTACTTCCCGAAACAAAAATAGAAGGGTGCTTTGCTTGTTCTAAATTTATGTCTGCTTGAGCTTTTTGCAAATCAATCATTTGCGCTTTTATAGAAGCTTCAAGTTCCATTCTTTTTGTTTTATCTGGAATTGCTTTTCCAATTAGATCGCTAATTGGTTTAAAAAATTTATCTATCATACTAAAGTCCTATATATTTCTTCTATCCATAAATAAGAAAAAACAAAAAGCAAGATAATTGTTATTAAAAATATGAGACAGTGCCAACGCTCTGGTCTCACTTGCTTTTCTTTTTTTTCTTTTGTCCCTGGCCAAAAATTTTATCCCAATTTTTATCAAAAGTTTTTTTGTCAACTTTTCTGGGACGTAAATCTGAACCTTTAGACATTATTTCTTTTTCTTTTTACCTTTGTTCTTTTTTGGTGGTCTTCCACGCTTAGAACCATAAGTACCTTTACCCATCGGCATAGCTAACTCCTATTTCATTAAATTATCTTTTATTATTTTTAATTTTGATCTACAAGCGTCATATAATTCTGGTGTTAACCACTTCATTAACTGAACGCTAATAAACGTAAATAAAATAATTCCTATTACCCAATCCATAATTACTTCCTTTTCTTAGCAGTTTTTTTGGCTTGTTTAAAAGCTTTATTAGTTGGCGCACCCTTGCTTCCGGGTTTACGCATACGTTCAACTTTTTTTGCGCCAGTCTTTTTTTGTCTTTCAATTCTTTTTCTCTTTGCGTGTATATTTGCATAGAGTCCTTTTGGTTTCTTAGGCATATTTTACTCCTACCATTTCACGCGATTAGACCAATAACTTCCGCTCATTTTTCCTTTCGCTATATTTTTACCATGTCGTGCTTTAAAAGATTTCCTTCTAGCTTTTTCACTTTTGCTTTTAGGATTTTTACCAGCACCCCTTACACCTTGTTGACCAAATCTAATAGTCTTAATTTTGTCTCCTTCTTTGGCTACAACAATATGACTTTTTGTTTTGTGGCCAGGTGTTCTTTTTGGTTTATTGTAACCGCTGACTCCCGCTCTTTTTAATCTAGGGTCTTTTTTCTTCATGTCAATTTAACCAATGTTCTTCTATACAATAAATTTCTACATCTGTTAGTCCAGAACCTAAAAAAACTGCTTTCATAATTTTTTCAGCTTCTTCAAGACTGTTAGCTTTTATTCCAGCACCTACATAAATTTGATTTCCTTCCCATGCTTCTAAATGAAATATTTTACATTTCTGGGATTGTCGGATCGCTTGTTGTAAGTCCATTTGCTCTTAATTTTTGCTCTTGTCTTATGACTTCTTTGTCTCTCTCTAAGAGAGCGTCGATTATTTTTGTGTCTAGTGCAGTTCCATATTTTGCATTAATTTCCATAACTTTCAAAACCGCGTCTGCTTGTGCTTGATCTCTTTTGAAGTCATCGTCAAGCAAAATTTTCAATCTGTTGTTTTCTGCATCAATAACTGACTTCTGTGCGGTTGCTTCGGCTTTTTTGGTTTCTGCCATTGCTAACAATTCTTCGCCACTTGGTTTGTCGTCTTCTGGATTAGGCGGTGGGGTCTGAACTGTAGTATTAATAAATTGATTTGCGTCTTTGAAACCCGCCATTTCAATTATCTTAGTCAAAGTATTTGCATATTGTTGACCAGTAACTAATGGGTTGTTTGCTCCCATTTGCATAAGAGCTTTTTCTTGTTGCGCTAAAACTAAAGTCAAAGTTTTTAGTTTTTCTTCGTCCGAGGACTTAGATATTGCAACATTTACAGAAATATCTTTATCTGAGTCCCAAAATCTAGGATCAATTGTAATGAACTCATTATTTAATCTAAACGTTTCTGGTTCTTGTGAGTGCATAACTACAAGATTATTAATTATTTTAAATAATGGTTTCATTCCGCTTTCTGCAAAATGTCTACAAATTAATTCAGTTCTGCCTTGCGCGGAACTAATTGTGTTTTGTACTGCTGTTTGTGTAGCTGACTGTAATGCTTGTGCATTTAGACCAGCAGAAGCTTTTGATACTCCCGTTGCATTTTCTTTAGCTTCATCTAAATATTGCAATACTGGAAAAGCTTCTTTCCCCATAAAAGCAATGTTTATCGGTTGAACGCTTCCCGGAGCGCGTTGACGAATTGGTTGACCAATATCAGTGTTTAAAACATCGTCAATATTTACCATGCCTTCGGTAATAGCTAATCTTGGGTGTACTGAGTTGCCTAAACTGTCTAAAACATCACGCATAATTTGTGATTTAGTGTTTTGCACTTGTTTAACATAGTCAGTAGGACAGCTACCTATTGCAGTGTGTGGCTCTGGGTCAGGAGAAAACATAACAATTGGTAGATCATTTACTGGCTCTACATTAATTATGTGGCACTCTCCGATACTACAAACCTTAATCCTTTCATCTATTCCGTCTTCGTCTAAGTCATAAAACAAATAATGCTCGACATAATATATTTCATCTTGGTCTGTTCTTGTTACATCAGTTATGTCAGCAAAAGGGTTTCTGGCCTGAGCTTCCATTTGTGAAGTAGCGTCATAATCTGTCGCACCACCATATTCTTCTATTTCTTCTTTGTCATAACCCATAGCGACAAGTTCTGACGTAGTCATAATTCTTCGGTGTGCAACATAAGAAGCATCTTCTAATGATCTTGCATTTCTTGATAAAAGAATTTCTTCTGGCGGAACTGCTTCTATAACAATATCGTTTTTGTTTTTTACCCTTCTAATTTTTAAATTGTATTGTGAAGGTTTTTCTACTTCTACAACTTCGCCAGTAGTAGGGTCTTGAGTTTGAACAGTTTCCATTTCATAAGTTTCAGAAACAACTTCTACAAATGGGTCAGTTAATAATACGTTACGCGCTTCTTCACTTAGACCATCGTAACTATAATTTGTAATTTCTAGTGAGTCGTCATAGTAAGCTTTTACAAATCCAGCTTTTCTAACTAAAGCATCTTTAAAAGCATTGTAAAAAACTTGGAAACCATTATTTTTTTGTTGCACAACATGATTTATGTAATCAGTCTGTTGTTCTGCCATTTCTACGTCTTCTGCATTTTTCGGAACAAACTCAACTATTTTTTTTGCGCCAAAAAATACACGCATAATAGATGGAAGCATATAAAGAATACTGTCTCTTACATCTGTTGAAATGTAACCTGATTGTTGGTCGCTAACATTTGGCGGAGACTCGCCTAAGTAATATTCAGTATTGTCTACACGATCTATAGACAGTTGGTCATTATAATCAACTGCGTCTGCTAGTTCCCCTTGTAGAATTGATTTTAATTCGTCAGTGTCATATTCCTTTTGTTTGACACCATCTGGTTTATATTCTTTAGCCATATTAACCTACTCTGTAAATTCTTGATTTGATGGGTTTGCGAAAATTATAACCCATTGCACTTTCGGAAGCACCCCCGAATGAAGCTGGTATTCCCGCCATAGTTAAGGCAAGTGCGTCAGCTTTATCTGGAGAAGGTAGTCCGCGTTTTTTCATATCTTCCTTACTTTCAATTTTAATCTTTCCAGCAGAATTAAATTTATAAATTGGAGTAGAAAGTTCAGATATTAATTTGTCATCTTGTGGAATACGAACATCTCTACCAGCTAACCAATCGCGAACTTTAAACCACAACTCCGCTCTAAGATTTAGATATGTACCTTTAGTCGATGGCGACTCTGCGACATTGATTGCGCGAACTGGCAATCCTACTTCTAAAAGTCTATCTACCACCCCCGCTCCAAGTCCTATCACATCTACTAAAATTTCTTGTGGCTGGTTCATAGCTTGTTCGTTATCGTAACGATTTTTGATAGCACCGCACAATTGCATTAAGTCTGGAGAATTATAAGTATTAATTTCTAACAACGTGTTTCCTTGTCTTATAGCTAGAGCAGATTTGTCTTTTCCTGTTCTTGCAACATCTAATCCCCAGACAATTGGTACAGATGTTGTCAGCGCAACGTCTCTATCAACTGCTGACTTAATCAAATCTAAACCTATAACAGTGTCTTCATCTGCTGACGGAAATTCTCCTTTTACTTCTACTCTGGCTACAGAACTATCTTCTCCATATTGTTCTACAAGATCATTTAACTGTTTTTTGTCAGTGCCTTCGACAGTTCTGCTGTCTATCTGTGCGGTTTTCCAAAAAGCTTGTTTGCTATTAAAACTTTCATAGAAAGCACCTGTGTTTCTTCTTGGATTAGAAAAAGTAAACCAATATCTATCTTTTGTTGGTTCTGTGAAGAAACCTTCACTAACTGAAAAAATACTTTCTGGTATACCACTTGCTTCGTCCATTATTAACATTACTCCATAGCTTGAGTGAATACCCGCAAAAGCATCTGGATTTTCTTCGCTCCAAAGTGATGCCATTGCATAATAATAGCCAGTGTCTATTTTTAAATCTCTTTTAAGAGCTTCTTCAAACCAGTCTGCTGGTCTAAGTGTAGTTGCTGTTTTTTTAAACCAATGTCCGTTAATTGCTAATGTTAACCACTTACCTAGTTCCGCCCAAGTTCTAGACCTAAGTTGGCTTTCAGTGTTTGCAGTAACAATTACAGTTGAACCTAATCTTGTTGATAAAAACCAGATGATTAACCAGGCCACTAATGCTGATTTGCCTATCCCCCTTCCAGAAGCTATTGCTTGTCTAAACATTTCGTAATCAACCTTTCCGTTGTTACGTTGTATATGTACTTCCATATCTCGCAAAATTTTTTCTTGCCACTTTCTTGGTGCAGTAAATTCTTCAAGGGGGGTGTCCTTCTTCCCCCAGTCAAACACATACTTAACAAATTTAAGTGGAGAGTCTTTTATTTCTGCGCTCCAAATGTCTTGCATTAACTGAGCTTCGTAGTTTGATCCTTTCATATAGTTGTACTAACCTTTATTTAAAAATTATAAAAATTTTAGTTCGTAGATTGCTCGGACGTGGGGGGTCGACAAAAATCGGGGGGGTCAAGAGAGAAGATTTGACTCCCCCGAATAAATGATAAAGCGACGGAGAGTAAGAATAACGATTTATCATTTTGAATTAGCTTGTTTTATGTCTTCCTTGTTAGCAACAAGGCGGACGCTGTCTGTATCTGTTGATTTATCAGCATATTCTCCTTCAATAACATTCTCGTTGAGATTATGTTGAGCAATCCTATTTTGTGCTTCCCCAATAATTTCTTTTAAATTGATCTTTATCTCAGTTTCTTGTTTGTCTTGCCATTCTCCTTCTCCCCCCTTATTTTTTAACCAAAATATCTGCGATGGAACGCTCCCATTTAGAGCATTTTGGTATAACGAGTTTACGATAGCTTTTCTACCAAGTGCTTCCCCCCTTTTTATAGCTTCCGAAATATACGATTTATTATTACGTTCTCGATTGAATACGTCCCATGAAATCCCTAAACTACGGCATATATCCATAATTCCAAGTCCAGTTGACGCAAGTTCAGTGATTTTCTCTGCGTCCTTTTTATTCAAAGTTTTTTTAGGTCTACCCGCCATAATTACTCTTAATTAATACAAAAAGGATCAATAAATTAATTTATTAACCTTTTATCTGTTTATGTGTTGATTTGTTCGTGCGCTGTCGCTCTGCTCTACGTGGAATTATCTCATGAATAGATAGCAAATAGTATATTAACTTGCAAACCTAGTTTGACTATTTGTTTTGTCCTCGCGTATAATCGACTACTTATCGGAGACGACTAATTTATTCTAAATTTAAACAAGACACAAAAGTTGTAAAGAGCGACACACTTACAAACCTTGATGGTTATTCAAGATGTGTTCGCTTCTGGTTTAATGGCTATGATGAATTAATTCCTCTCTTCACATTAGAACTAACTGATATTCGCTTGTTACGTAAAGACATACATCAAAACGTAGTAAGAGAAATCACTGACCACATTTTAGAAAATCCAAATGAATACAAAGTTTAAACATCAAGAAAGACATTTCATACGTCAAAAAGAAAAAGGATTAGTACGGGTAACTGTTTGGTGTCCCGCACAATCAACCAAAGAACTTAAAAGTTTTTGTAAAGAGTTAAGAGAAAAACATTTTGTAGAGCAACGCGGAGAACCCGTTCCGGGAGTCATAGAAAATGATTAATGCAAATGACTTAAAGCTTCTGGCCTGGGACAGCTTAGACTCTATGACAGAAAACCATGCTACAGATGATAAGCACATTGATAGGTTAAAACATCACATAGCAATATATTTAAAAACTGGAGATAACGTTGGTTTGACTCCAGAAACAAAAAGATTAGTAGATAGTCTGATAAACTTTGCAAAGTATCAACTAGATACTAGAGTCGAGAGTGTTTCTTCAATTCATACTTCTCCCCTAACGTAGAAGCACTCTCACTCGAATATGCCAGTAAAATTTAAAAGCACACATCGAGAAACTAAGATTGGTTCGCGTGGCAAAAAAACATCACAAGGCAATCATAGAAACATAAGCACATCTACAATGAACAAACACAGACGTAGATCATTTAAGCGTTATCGCGGTCAAGGTAAATGAAAACATTATTGTTCTACGATATTTTTACTGAGATTGAGTATCAAGAGAAACAAACATGAGAGAGCCAAAAGACTTTATAATTTTATTATTGTTAGCAATTATATTTATATTTGTGTGGAATTTAGAGATTTATCTAATATGAGTAAAAGAGTAAACAGCAATAATCCGTATAAGATAAAAAGTCCTGCTTTAATTAGTTTTAGTGGCGGACGTACTTCAGGGTATATGTTGAAACAAATTATTGATGCACACAAAGGAACTTTGCCTAAAGATGTGTTTGTTGTCTTTGCAAATACTGGAAAAGAAATGCCACAAACTTTAGATTTTGTAAAAGATTGTGCGGAGAAATGGGATTGTAAAATACATTGGATAGAGCTTTATGATGTGGATAAAGATGCACAAGGCGATAATACCGATGGTTGGATTTTTAAATACAAACTCGTAGATTACGATACAGCTAGTAGAAATGGAGAGCCATTTGAAAAACTGATAGCGCACTATGGAAAACTGCCAAACTCAACAAATAGATTTTGTACTTTTTTATTAAAACAAAGAGCGATTATATGGTTTGAAAGGCAACAAGGTTTTAAAGACATGGATCAAGTTATTGGATTAAGAGCAGATGAGCCAAGACGAGTGCATAGAATAAAAGATAGAAATGGTAAGGCAGATTATTTCACTCCTTTATATGATGCCAAAGTTATACAAAAGGATATACAAGAGTTCTGGAAAAAGAATAATTTTGATTTGAATTTATTAGCTACTGATAAACACACATTGTTTGGTAATTGCGATATGTGTTTCTTAAAAGGTAAAGGACAGTTAATACAGATGTTAAAGCATAGAGAAGATTTAGCTGATTGGTGGATAAAACAAGAAGAGAAAACGGACAAAACCTTTAAATATGATATTTCTTATAAACAAATGATAGAGATAAAAAACGAAGAAGGAAGGCAGATAGATTTATTTACAGACGACGAGAGTGTTGATTGTTTTTGTCATGACTAAAAAAAGAGCAGACTGGAGAAACTTTTTACTTGGTATGTGGTTAGATAATTGTGATGAAAGAAAAGCTTATGGAGAAGAAAGACTATCGTATGAAGAATACGTGGAAAAAAACATAGATTTTTTAGATCAAAAATATAATGAAATAGCCAATGGAAAATGACGAAGAAAATTATTTATCAGATGAAGACCTGA